>Ga0209185_1000667_pt1 | contig 37007 bp, 23 predicted proteins | sample SidtaG_2_FD_187425 | JGI IMG/M metagenome (GOLD analysis project Ga0209185, IMG submission 187425) | Marine algal microbial communities from Sidmouth, United Kingdom - Sidmouth_Asex2 metaG (SPAdes) (version 2) | ecosystem: Host-associated > Algae > Red algae > Unclassified | place: Sidmouth... | reverse complement strand
GCAAAAAGAAAAGGGGTGCCATCTATAGACTGGCAGATGAGTACTCTATATTCTACCATAGATTCATAGCTAAGCAAAAGAAGACAGATGAGGATGTATGGCAACTCATATCGCAATCTCAGAAATATAAAATATGGTCAGGCTACGCCTTCGAAGCACTATGCTATAAGCATATCTCTAATATCAAAAAAGCACTCGGTATATCTAAGGTCTACACAGAAACCGCTAGCTATAGACACATTGGCACCAAGACAAACAAGGGCTTCCAGATAGATCTCCTCATCGACAGAAAAGACAAAACCATCAACTTATGTGAGTGTAAATTTTATGATACCGATATCACTATATCCGCCAGCTACGCCAAGCAACTGAATCAAAGGAAGGCGCTATTCCGTTCTTCTACTAAGACCAAGAAGTCCATATTCACCACATTGATATCTAATCAGCCGTTGCATAAGAATGAGCATTCTTTGGATGCTATAGATGCTTATGTGGGCTTGGGGGATTTGATGGGGTGAGACTACACCTTCCCCACCCTAACCAGCAGCTTCACATCGCCAGGTAACTCTATCTCTGTACCTTCTGTCGTATCTGTCAGAGTCAGCGACTCACCTAATACCTCTGCCTTAATATAATCTCCATACTGAGTAACAGCATTCCTAATAGACTCATGGTCTTGAAGAAGTATACTGATGCGATCCGTGACATCGAGATCTGTATCACGACGTATACCCTGTATACGATTGACTAATTCTCTAGCCATACCTTCGGCACGTAGATCATCTGTCAAGGTGATATCAAGAGCCACTGTGATATCTCCATCTTGAGCCACCTGCCAGCCTGGAATCTCTTCAGCTGATATCTCAAAGTCTTCAAGTGAAAGCTCATAACTCTCACCATTTACAGAAAGAGAATATGATCCATTCTTTTCTAAGTTTGTGATATCATCTTGGGTGAATGCACTAATCAACTTAGAAGCTTCTTTCATATTCTTACCTAATGTCTTTCCTAAAGTCTTAAAGTTAGGCCTGATCTTCTTCTTGATGACACCAGAGCTGTCAGATATGTATTCTATTTCTTTCACGTTGACTTCTGCTACAATAAGATCTTCTACTTGCTCTACCTGAGTTTGGAATTTTGCGTCAAGGATCGGTATTAATACCTTAGTTAATGGTTGTCTTACTCTAAGGCTTTCCTTCTTACGTAGTGATAATACTAAAGATGATATTCTCTGAGCATAACTCATACGTTGCTCTAAAGCCTTATCTATTAAGCTCTCATTTGCATCTGGGAATAATGCTAAGTGGACAGAATCGTGTGACTCTAATCCTGTCGCAGTATTAAGATTTCTGTATAACCAATCTGCAAAGAACGGTGATACAGGCGCCATCAGTTTAGACACTGTAAGTAAGCACGTATATAGTGTCTGGTAAGCTGCTTTCTTATCTGCTGTATATTCTCCTTTCCAAAAACGCCTACGACATAATCTAACATACCAGTTACTCAAGTGATCTTCTACAAAACTCTGAATCTTACGTGTCGCTCTCGTAGGCTCATAATCAGCGTAGTCTGCTTCTACTTCTTTGATAAGTGTGTTCAGTAAGGAAATAACCCATCTGTCTATCTCCGTTCTATCCTTCATAGGAATACTTGCTTCGCTGTAATCGAAGCCATCAATATTGGCATAAAGAGCAAAGAAAGAATAGGTATTATATAGCGTACCGAAAAACTTACGCTTCACTTCTTCGATACCGGCGATATCAAATTTTAAGTTATCCCATGGATTGGCATTGGACATCATATACCATCTTGTCGCATCTGCTCCATGATTCTCCAATGTCTCAAAGGGGTCTACAGAGTTGCCTAATCGCTTAGACATCTTCACACCATTCTTATCCAGCACAAGTCCATTAGACACGACGTTCTTGTAAGCTACACTATCAAATACCATCGTTGCAATCGCATGTAATGTATAGAACCATCCTCTTGTCTGATCGACACCCTCTGCAATAAAGTCTGCAGGGAAGTTGCGCTTAAATTTTTCCTCATTTTCAAATGGATAGTGCCATTGTGCATATGGCATCGCTCCAGAATCAAACCATACATCTATAAGGTCTAATTCTCTAATCATCTCCTTACCACTCGGACTTACTAATGTCACCTTATCTATATATGGCTTATGCAAGTCAGGTGGGGTCTCTTGTGACAATCCCAATGCAGCATTAGCTTTTCCGATTTCTGAATCGAGTTGCTCTATAGATCCGATGCATATCTCTTCTTCCTTATCCACTGTACGCCAGATAGGAAGTGGGATACCCCAGAATCTCGACCTCGACAAGTTCCAGTCTAATAGATTCTCTAACCATACTTGGAATCTACCTGTACCCGTATGTGCTGGCTTCCAATTTATGGTCTTATTGAGTTCTGCCATTCTTTCTTTGACAGAGGAGGTTTTAACAAACCAACTGTCAAGAGGATAATACAGAACTGGCTTATCCGTCCTCCAGCAGTGTGGATAAGAGTGCTCATACTTTTCTACTTTGAAAGCTTTGTTTTCTTTCTTGAGCTTAACTGCGATTCTCAGATCTGTAGATTCGAATCCATCTGCTTTCTGCTCCACATCACTATAATACTCTGCTCTTACGTAATCACCTCCAAAATCTGTAACCTCTTCTACAAATTTTCCTTGACCATCAACCAATGGCATACATTCCTTTCCTCTTGCCACAAGAATAGAAGGCACATTATTCTGCTGACAGACTCTATAATCATCAGATCCAAACACTGATGCCGTGTGTACGATACCCGTTCCATCTTCAGTAGAGACGAAGTCTCCTAAGATTACTCTGAATGCATCACCCTCAGTAGGTTGCACATAAGGCATCAGCTGCTCATAGTGGATGCCTTCCAGATCACTGCCCTTGTGAGTACTGATTACTTTATAAGGAATTAGTTTATCTCCTGCAGTGTAATCTTCTATTGCAAGTTCTTTAGCTTCTTCTTTGAAGTACTTACTGATTAGTTCAGTTGCCATGATTATGGTTACTGGATCTTTAGTGTAAGTATTAAAAGTCTGGATCAGACTATACTCGATCTTAGCGCCTAATGCCAATGCACAATTAGATGGTAAGGTCCATGGTGTCGTCGTCCATGCAATAAAATAAACGTCATTAGAGTGTCCTTCAAATAATTTTGCGGAACTCTCATCCTTTATTACTTTGAATTGTGCCGTGACAGATAGATCCTTTACATTCTTATAACATCCTGGGAGATTAAGCTCATGTGTACTCAAACCTGTACCGGCAGCTGGAGAATATGGCTGTACCGTATAACCCTTATACATAAGATCTTTGTTATATAACTTGCTTAGGAGTGACCATACAGACTCTATATAATTGTTATCAAATGTGATATAAGGATTATCCAGATCTACCCAATAACCCATTTTTCTGGTGATATCATCCCATTGATCTTTAAACTGCATGACTGTCTTACGACACTCCAAGTTATATTGCTCGACAGTAATTTTTTCTCCAATGTCTTCTTTAGTAATTCCAAGATTTTTCTCTACACTTAATTCTATCGGAAGACCATGTGTATCCCAACCACCTTTTCTTTCTACTCGCTGACCTTTCATAGTATGGAACCTACAGAACATATCCTTGACAGCTCTTGCCATGACATGGTGTATGCCTGGCTTACCGTTAGCTGATGGTGGACCTTCATAAAAAACATAACTATTGTCTTCTGGTCTCTCAGACATACTCTTCTTAAAGATGTCTTCCTTTGTCCAAAATTCTAAAACTTCCTTATCTATAGATGGTAGGTCTAATCCCTTGTACTCTTTATACTTTCCCATAAGTGTTCCTATCGCGAGGTAATTTTTTATTTCTTAATCTATTTTATATATGATTCTCTATATGCTACAGTCTATGTACCAACTTTACACACTTCCTAAGAATACGATTTTGTTGATTTTTAATTATCTGCGGCATAGCCGCTATTTTTTTAATCCTATTTCTCTGAGTCTTTCATCTAAGTATTCTCCTGCTGTTATATTTTCATAAGCGAGTGGTCGCTCATCTGTGACGCAGCTGTCCAGACATGTCAGATCCATCTCGCTTCTAGGATGTAAGAAGAAAGGAATACTTAATCTCGGCACATGCCACTCATGCTTAGGTGGATTGACAACTCTATGAGTTGTGGATTTAAGGTAATTATTAGTTAGTCTTTGTAACATATCACCTACATTGATAACAATTTCATTTTCTTCTGGTGTGATATCTAACCATTCATTATCAGAAGTCAGTAACTGAAGTCCTCCTGCTGACGCTCCCACAAGTAAGGTTATTAGATTAATATCTTCATGCTGCTCTGCTCTAATCGCTGTCGCCGGCTCATGTGTGATCGGAGGATAATGGATGGCTCTAAGTATAGAGTTACCTTCTTTGATATAGTGATCAAAATAATTCTCTTCCAAATTAAGGTATAAAGCAATCGCTCTTAGTAGGTGTGATCCAGATCTTTCAAAAGCTTTATATAATTTCTCAGATAGTTCGCTAAATTCTGGTACTGCATCTACAATGACGTTATCTGGATATTCTTCTTTTCTGGGATGGTCAGCATCTACATATTGCCCTATCTGAAAAAACTCCTTCAGGTCAGCAACTTTTGACTGCTTAGCATGCTCTGTGCCGAATGCTGTATAGCCTCTCTGGCCCGCAAGTCCATCCAGCAAATATGTTCTTTTCTTTTCTACAGGAAGTGAGAAAAAATCTTTAGAGGAATTATAGAAACTATCTACGATTTCTTTAGAAACACCATGATTAACCACACATACGAATCCTACCTCATGGAAAGCCTTACCGAGTTTTCCTACAAATTCTTGACGATCCGTATCGTTACCATTTTTAAACTTGTCTAAGTCTACTACTGGAATATTACGTGCACTCATAGGTATAAAGTTTAATGTACTTTCTAATGAAGTGCAAAAATAGCTATTTATCGTCTTTTAGGCTTGTATCTCGATAATTCCATAAGTTTCTGACTATCAGTCATTGCTATGAGTTCTGGAAGAGTTGTATCTGGATATCGACTCATATATTTGCTGATGATACGCCATCCTATATAATTAGCTGTCCTACCAGGTGCTTCTGGTGGCATACCTGGAGAATGAGGACTTTTGTTGAAATATTTATTAATCTCAAGATGACTTGTCTCATAGATGAGCTTATTTTTTATAAAATAATCCCAAATCTGTAATTCATTATTCTGCACCCACTCCATATCTTTTTGAGGATATTCCATGATTATCGTATCAGAAACGCCAGGCATAATCTGATCTAATAGATATAGTTTCTTGCCATTATACAGCATTTGGTCTAACAATCTCTTACCTGTCTCACGACCTAATATATCAGCAACTATGATCTCTGCAGCATTCCTAACTAAATGGTCTCTATTATAAGATCTTGTCAAATAATCAGAGAAAACTGGATCCTTAGGATCCACTTCTTTATAATTAAAATTATCACCGAGATACATATCCAATCCGATTCCGATGCCATCCTTATCATCCTTAAGCTTTCCGTCCTTGAATATGATAGTCTGATAACCAAACTCTGTAATGAAAGTATAAAAATTAGGAAAGTTATAGTCTGGAAAATAGTGCTTCAGATACTTAGCAACATTGGAGATTTGATTTTCTATAGATCGAGTATCTGCATATTCTGCATCTACTGATGATTGCAGAGTTTTGATCGGTGCAGCATGAATAAAGTCTTTTAGATTATTGTAAAAACTATCTTGCCCGATTCCCTTAAAATTAATTAATGACTCGAAGTATATTCTTGTAATGTGAGGATGATCAGCATACAGCTTATCAAATGCTGAAACAATATCTGTAGTATCTAAATCTCTGACTAAATGATCATATCTGACAAAGCTAATATCGTCTAACACTATATCTGAAACATCAGGAGAATAAGCAGGCACATGGCTATCATTGCAAGCAGTTACAAAAATCAAAAAAAGAAATCCTAAATAAAAAACTCTCATTTTCTTCGTATCAATTATTGTAAAGGTAACAGAATATTGTCTCTTGATATTATATACCATTTAAGCATTAGAATGTCGGAAATATTATAATAGAATTAGCCAATCTCTGCGTTAAAAATACTCACAATAGCTACTGCTATGGCTGCGTTTTTTGCCTTAATCTTAACAAATTCTATTCTATAATTTTAACCGACATCTTAAAATTTAAATGGTATTATATATGTAACTCACAATCTCAAATTAGTTAATCAAACAATAATTATCAATCTGAAATACGTTAGTGGTATAAATTCCCTATTAGGTGAACAAAACCCTCTCTATAATTACGCTCTTCTGTTGCATAACCTGTACGATACAGACATATTCTCAGCAAGCAAGTGGGCTAATATTAGGAAAGTATACTAGTATAACAAGCACATACGTCAATCCATCTGCATTACATAACTCAACTCATAATTTTGAATTACAAATTATAGGCGTTCACGGATTTTTTGACACGGACTATGGATACGTCAAGAATTCAAGTCTTCTTAATGTATTAAGAAATTTTCAGAATATAGATTATGTCAGCAGTGACAATATAATCAATGCTCAGAATGGTGAGGTTATCTTCAAAACAAATAATGCGAAATCTCACCTCTTCGTCAAGTCTGAAATTCTCGGTCCAGGTCTTTTGCTGAAAATTAATCCAACCCTTAATGTAGGACTATCATACCGCATGAGAGCACATGGCTCGATAAGCTCTATTCCAGACATTTTTAATTTTTATAAAATCAATAATACCTTCACACAGACCATATACAATGCTGATGCTACATCAGGTGTGGCGATGGCTTGGAGTGAGATCAATGCACATATCAGTTATGAACTAGAACCAGAGTTACACATCGGTGCTAATGTGAAATACATACAAGCTCATGCTGGGACATATACCGATGTACCCGAAGCGTTCAGCTTTAGCTCGGCAGATATAGAAAGTGTTACTGCTGAATCAGCTGGGCCCCTTACCATAGCAAGCACAGCTGATAGTATAATGACCAATAATGGATCAGGTTTTGGGATGGACTTTGGCGTAACCTTGAGTAATATATTAGAGAGCTTATCGACACTGAGCGTTTCCATTATAGATGTAGGAGCTGCTCGACTAAATGGACAAAAGCTGATAGTTAATTACGATAACAGCACCACTCTTCTTAGATCTGATTACTCTAATATCGAGTCAGTAGATACGCTTTTCGATCAGATCAGAGAGGATTTTAATGTGCTTAATACAAGTAATAGATTCACCATTCTCCTCCCGACAGCACTGTCTGTGCAGTATAGACATCCGATCGTAGAGAATTACAGCATAGAAGGATCCCTTACTCAAAGATTAAAGTTGTCGTCCAATCAGATAAGCAGACCTAACAGCATAATGGTGGCAGGAGTATATGACACAAAGCATATATCCGCTTATCTACCTTTAACCCTGATTGACTATACACGTCCTAAGGTAGGCTTAGCCTTTAGAGTTTTTTATTTGACAGTGGGTTTTGATGACTTATTAAGTCTATTTGGTCAGTCTCAGAATTTTGATTCCACAGATTTCTATGTTAATCTTCGATTTTATCCGTTTCACCACAGCAAAAACGGTAAGAAAAATAAAAACGTAAAATGTTACACTTTCTAAAACAAGTACTCTACTCCAAATTGTATGTTAGACAATTTGAAGTCTGTAGTGAAACTCGAAAAGTCTATGGACTCTAAGGTTAATTGTGGTGCAAGCATGACAGTTACATCGACTACTTCTATTTGGGTTCTTTTGATTTCTACTTCTGAGGTACCTTTCTCATAAGTGATTCTGCCAAAGCGTGACACTAACCTAAATCGATCAGAAATGCTATACATGAGCCCCATTCCAATGCTCAAGAATCCTGCTTTAGATTCTATTGTTTCATCTATTCGTTCGTTAGAAATAATAGCTCCTAAATGATCAGAGTTGGTCACACTGTAACTTAGGGATGGTTCTGCATAGAATTGCAGTTTGTTCTTTGGATTAACGATATACCTTAAGAAGATACTCCCATAATAATTAGCCTCACATCTTTGTGAGGTCATATTGGCAAACAGTAAAGGTGTAAGTTCCTGATCGGGGTTTGTGGGCCATGGACTTACTGTTATCTGCCCAAGGGGAACTTGAGATACTATTTCGGACTTACTTTTACCATAGGAAAACCTAATGCCCGTCAGTATATGATCACTTATCCGTCTACCTATCTGAGGTGCAAAACTATATGATGTTGCGATGGTCTCAGTTATGTTAGTCCTTAAGACAAAGGTTGTTCCTACACCATTGGGTGTTCTATCATTCGTGCTGTGAGAGTAATTTGCTGTGCCGCCTACGAAGTAATTAAGTTGTTTTGGTTCTGTGTTTTCTTGAGTGTATGCAGTACAATTTATACCAAAAATAATTACAGAAATAGCTAAAATTCTGATAGTGAAATTCATAATATATAAGTTTATCAATGTATCCCGTGCATCCATTTTTTAAGTATAGGAACCAAGCAAAGTAAAAGCAATGATGCTGCACCTACTACAAGTACTCCCCAGTTAAGATATACTCCAACGAAGGAATTCATACTATTAACAAGATCTCCGCCTTCTGGTGGTGCAGCTGCTAACTTCCCTAACTGAGCAGCTATCTCATGGGCAAGTGATATAGATAAAAACCAAGCTCCCATCACGAATCCGACGATTTTAGGTGGCGATAACTTAGTAACCATTGACAAGCCTACTGGAGATAAACTGAGCTCACCAGTAGTATGGAAGAAGTACATAAGGAACAAGAATACTAGAGGTAACATACCATCAGCACCGAATAGCTTAGCCCCTAAGACAATCATGCCATAACCTAATGCAATCTGGAATAATCCCCAGAAAAATTTCATTGGTGTACTTGGTTCTTTCTTACGCTTATTAAGCTTAAGCCACATAGAAGAAAATAATGGTGCCAATAGCATTATGTATAGTGGATTAAGGCTTTGGAACATTGTAGATGGGATACCCATCCTATCTACATTCCTATCAGCAAAGAGCATCAGCGATCCTCCGGCTTGCTCAAATAAAGCCCAGAATAATGCGTGAAAAAAGAATAATACTAATACCACCCATAGTCTCTGTCCAGCAACTTTATCACCTTCCTTAATAAGCTTGAGGGAATACAAGAAAATATATCCTACTACTCCCGCTATGAGTATAGGTAAGAAAACTGTTACTATAGAATTATGATCTAATAATAATGCAAATAATGGCACTGCTAGTAAGGTTGCTATTATTACTGTCCACTCATTAGATATTCCTATAATTGATTTTGATTTAAGTTTTTCAGCATCTGGAGGTAGGCCTTCTTCTCCAAATTGTCCTTTATTCATAGCAAATACGATTACTCCTATAAGCATACCTACACCTGCTAATCCAAATCCCCAATGCCAACCATACATCTCTCCAAGGTAACCACACCATAATGGTGACAAGAATGCCCCTATATTGACACCCATATAAAAGATCGTAAAAGCTCCATCTTTCCGAGGATCATTTAATTCATAAAACTTTCCTAAGAATGAAGAGATGTTAGGTTTGAAAAAGCCATTACCGACAATAATCAATCCTAATGCGACAAAGAAAACCATAAAGTTACCTTCGAACATTAATCCTTCTAAGCCTAATACAAAGTGTCCAGCTGCCATCAATAATCCACCAAGCATAATAGCTTTCCTAAATCCATATAGCTTATCAGCTATTAGGCCACCTATTACTGGCATTCCGTACACGAGTGCTCCGTAAGCGCCATATATTCCATAGGCTCTTACATCTGCTCCTTCTGTACCCATATACTCAAATAAAACTTTGGTCATATAGAGCATCAATAGTGCTCTCATACCATAGAATGAAAATCGCTCCCATAACTCAGCAAAGAATAATGTGAATAATGCTTTAGGGTGTATTTTTTTCTGTGATAGAACAACTAATGGAATCCATACAAAAACAAAGATGGTCCCAATAATCATCAGCCAAAATGCGTAATCCATAGTCTTTTAGTTTATGCTTAGATTAATATAATTTATTTCTTAATTCCTTTCTATAAGTGTATTATTTCCACCTAACTCTAACCCTTCTGCCTCGTCATTATCGTCGAGTACTATATCTTCAGCACCATGGGTAAGTCGCTTGAGCGGCCTCAATAGTAAAATCACTAAAATTCCGATGACGACAGTCACAATGAAGATGCCTGTAAAGATTGTCTTCTCGCCAGCGTCAGCTGCACCTTCTCCTAATAGCCCAGCAACTTTATTCCCGAGTCCAGTAGCTGCAAAGTAAGCACCCATCATAAATGATGCATATTTAACTGGTGCAAGTTTCGTGATAAAGGATAGAGCAACAGGTGATGCACACAGCTCTCCGATAGTATGTAGAAGATATGCTAATACTAACCAGTACATCGCCGACGAACCAGTTGTCTCATATTGCTGAGCTGCGAATCTCATAAATAAGAATCCGAAACCCATTATGATAAGTCCAATAGCCATCTTAAATAACGAAGAACCTTCCTTTCCTTTTTTCTTCCAATTATACCAAAAACCAGCCACCGCAGTACCTAAGGTTATTATAAAAAAAGCATTGACGGACTGAAACCATGAAGCTGGAACTTCATATCCCATTAGCATACGATTGGTTTTATCTTTTGCATATAGATTCATTAATCCACCTGCTTGCTCGAATGCTCCCCAGAAAACTATTATAATTAAAAAAGATAAAAACATAACTAACATTCGATCCACTTCAATTTTTGTAAGTGGTCTATTATAGGCCTCTTTATCAGGGTTATCAGCATTACCCAAGAAATTACCTACATGTGTGAGATATTTTTGTCCCCATAGATACACTGCTAGCCCTAACGCCATACCTATACCTGCTAATCCAAATCCATAGTGCCATCCGATACTCTCTCCTACATATCCGACTAATAAAGAGGAAATAAAAGCCCCTATATTAATGCCTATATAAAATATAGTGAATCCCTTATCTCTACGATCATCACCTTCTCTATATAGTCCACCTACCATTGTAGAGATATTCGGCTTCAGAAATCCTACACCTGCTATAATTAGACCTAATCCAGTATAGAATGCCCAATCTTGCTGTATTGCTAATATCGTATGGCCAGCTACTAATATGATACCTCCCCAGAGCACTGCTTTTTTTTGCCCTATAAATTTATCCGCAATTATACCTCCAGGTATAGATGCTACATATACTAGCATAGTATACCATCCATAAAGCTTCAGCGCTTCTGGATCTGTCCATCCCATTCCTGGGTTCTCTTCCATCGTTTTTGCTGTGATGTACAAGACTAATATAGCTCTCATCCCATAATAGGAAAATCGCTCCCACATTTCTGTAAAAAATAAAACGTAGAGACCTACAGGGTGTCCCCATAATTGCGGTTGGTTGTCCAAGGGACTGTCAAGAGTTTTCATAGAATTGATATTGAATTGTAAAATAGTTGATTTATTAGAGAATCAAACCTCTGGGCTACATAATCACACTTTTTTTATAATTGGGGAGAATGTTTTGGAAGGAAAAAAAGAATGCACAGTCAATTTCTTTCTAGATAGTTGGTTAGGATACATTCGAAAATATCTAATTATTATCTAAAACTATGTTCTTATCTGGCTTGATAATAAAATATCGACTGTGCAATTCTAAAATATTATGAGACTTAATAACTAAAAATAAAGATTACAATCTAAAGTATAGGTGTAATTATTACATTATAATTTATTATCATCTAAAAATGGACTTCTGACTACAGATGGAATATCAGAATAAAATCTCAAGAAGGGGCTTAAGTAACCTGTATTATCCTTTGTATAAGATAGGTCTATCTTCTACTTCCAGTGTCCAGCCAGTCTGTGAGAAGAGATCTGCTAACAGGCTTATAATCTCATCCTTCTGCTCATTGGCAGTATCCATAAGTGGGCCTTTCTGGACTAAGCCGACTACATATTCTTTAGCTCTTTGGTTGATCTTAGTTAGGTCATCGGCTGAGAATTCATTGAATACACTTTCTTGCATATCGTAATAATCGAGATCATGATCTATAGATAACAACTCAGGCTCGGGAAAATTTTCTATTCTTATCGTTTTAGTAGACTCATCAGTGATGAAGTTGACATTTTCTAAGTTGTAACCTATGGACACCTCTGCAGTTACTCTGACCAGAACTTTCTTTCTCAGCAAGCTAATGTCCCAAAACTGATAGGACTTGTAATCATATATCTCAGAGACTTGACCTTCTACCGCCACCATTTTAAATACCTTAGCCACCTTCTCTAACATAACTTCTGAGGTCTCCGTCTCATGTGTCCTAAATATATCTGATTTATATCCTATAAAGTATCCCGCTACCAACATAAGGAGCATCGATAGAAAAATGAATAATATGAGGTTTATCCTTTTCATTCGTATAAGTCATTTAATGAAGATGGATGCTTAAGGTTCTCTACAGACTTAAGTAATACCTTAACTGACCCAAAGCTAATAGGTGACTCTATCTGTACAGGGACATTATTACTATCATCTGATACCCATATATCCATTACGTCACCTTCTTCGAATACATATCCCGAAATTAGCTCCACCTGAAAGTGTCGACTTTTGACCTTACCGATATCTTTAATCTTTTTCTTTTCTAATCCTTTGTTATGTAGATTGATATCAAAATACTCCTTATCAAAAAATATACTAATCTCAATCTCCTCATCTCCTTCCAATGTTTCTTTTGGTAAAGATCGTAGATAATATATCGCAGACACCATATCATGCACCGTATTCTCTAATTCAAAATTAAATGCTTTGGCAGTACTAATACTCTTACCAAAGTATTCTTCGATTTGATACTTCTCTTGATCTATGGATAGGCTATCATATCTCTGATAATTGCCTTCAAGTATATCCCTTCTGAAATTAAATGGAAGAAAGGCTTCCTTATCTACTCGGCTGGTATAGTTATCTCTAACCTTAAAGAAGGAATCATACGAAGGGTAACTTGTACCCGTAACTTGTAACTCATAATGATCATCATGCTCTGTAGCGAAAAATGTTACCTCTCCAGCAGGAATCCATACAAATTTCCAATTATAATAGACTTTATAGACAACTTTCTCTTCATTTTGGAATGCGACCTCATCGATCGGAATACTCTGACTTAAGCCTAAACTAACAGCCATAACTGTTGCGACCAATATGAAGCAAAAACGTATATGTATCAATGACCTTATCATGATGAGATGGCCTTAGTTATATTAGATCGGGTGATTATCATTATGCCTAGTAACGCAGGTATTATTAAGTTTATTACCCATAACACAGTTGTTGCGATCATAATAAAAATAGGGTCATAAGAAAAATATGAGAATATGAGTACAGCAATCTCACCTCTTGCCAGAAATCCTAAGAATGGAGGCAGTGGCAAGGTCGACTGTATAAGATAGATCGTAGATATAGCTGTAATATCCATAATAGGATTCTGAGATAAACCTAATAGGCAAAGCACACCATAGTATTGTATCACATAGACTGCATACCTTAATGTAGAAAGCCACAAGAGTCTTACTAATATACTTGTAGATATCTTCTGTTCTGATATAAAACTTAGATGCTTTGCATAGAATCTCGTGCCATCCAATAATCTAATGATGTGACCATGATAATAATATGTCAACAAAGCTAATATGACAACAACGACATTACTGATTATGAGTGTCTCACTGCTTATATCTACCAGTTCTACCTGACTACAGAAATATATGCCACCGATGATACCCACAGTTAATGTAATTACATTCTGCGCTACAGAACATAGGAATGAGCTGTAGAGTGAAGCTTTATTCATAACAGCATCTACGACTAGCAATCTTCCAAAGTACTCCCCTATCCGTGCAGGCGTCAGCAATCCACAAGTTATACCTGATAGAATAGAGTAGATAGAAGTCCGTAATGTAATTGTATGATAGTGAGACATGCACGTGTGCCACTTCTTAGATTCCAATAGCCAATTAAAAGGCATCAAAAGTAGTACACCTATTAATACTAACCAGTTATAATTATTGATCTCTGATTTTAGCTGCATTATAGAGCTCTCTACATTCCTATTTTCAATATGGTTATATATCATATAGCCTATCCCCAATACAAGGGCTAACTTAAGCAAGAAGCTAATAATCTTATAATATCTGATATTACTGATAATGCAAATAAACAGGAAGTAATCAACATATTGGTTACATATAACGTAGATTTGTAATGTAAGTGTAACAAATAATTCTTTGAAGAAAAACTCTAAAATAATCGGTGTAGACCCAGGTACGAATGTACTCGGCTATGCGATAATAGATTGTGCTACAAAGACGCCCATCGTCAAAGATATAGGTGTACTTAAGCTACAATCCTATGAAGATCATTATACTAAACTCAAAGAAATATATCTACAGCTCCAAGAGATCATAGAATTACACTTACCAGGTCAGATGGCAATAGAAGCGCCGTTCTTTGGGAAGAATGTACAGTCTATGCTGAAGCTCGGTAGAGCTCAAGGTGTCTCTATGGCAGCAGCCATTACAATGGGTATAGATGTCATAGAATACTCGCCTAAAAAGATAAAACAAGCCATCACAGGAAGTGGGAATGCCAGTAAGGAACAAGTAGCAGCGATGCTTAACCATAGATTGAAATTTACAATTAATGAGCATTATCTCGATGCTACAGATGCACTTGCCACAGCCGTATGTCATCATCAGCAAATATCTAACGGAAGAATTATTCCCAATGGTGGAAACAGCTGGAAAAAATTTATAAAAGAAAATCCTAATCGGGTAAGTAAGTAGTCATTTATCAGAGGCTCCGATCTATTCTATGCGAAATGATCCGCAATCTTCTGACATATCGCAATCATCTCTTCCTTCTCTAAGTTAAGCTTAGGCTTAGAGAAATCGATGTCGTGAATTCCGTTAATCGGAACCAGATGAATGTGAGCATGTGGAACCTCCAGCCCAATAACAGCTACCCCAATTCTTTTACAATCTATAACGGAGGCTATGGCTTTAGCAACTCGCTTAGCGAATACATGCAAGCCTGCAAGAGTCTCGTCATCTAAGTCATAGATGTAATCGACTTCTTGCTTAGGTATCACTAAGGTGTGGCCTTTAGATAGAGGATTGATATCTAAGAAAGCATAATATCTATCGTCTTCTGCAATCTTATAACTGGGAATATCTCCTGCGACTATCTTAGAGAATATGCTGGTCATTCGTGGATTATATGCTGATATCTAATATCTCAAACTCTATGATACCTCCTGGTGTCTCGATCTGAGCTTTCTCTCCTATCTTCTTTCCTAAGACCCCTTTGCCTATAGGTGAGGTGACTGATATTTTCTTTTCTTTAAGATTTGCTTCTGCCTCTGATACGAGTGTATAAGATATCTCCTTATTCATTTTGAGATTCTTTAATTTGACAATAGATAAGATCGTTACCTGAGAAGTATCTAGCTCACTCTTATCTATTACTCTGGCTTTGGACATGGATTTTTCGAGCTCATTGATCTTAGCTTCTAACAAGCCTTGTGCATCCTTAGCGGCGTCATATTCTGCATTTTCAGAAAGGTCTCCTTTTTCTCTTGCCTCAGCGATTGCTTTGGCAGCATTAGATCTTCCTGTGGTTTTTAGTTCTTCTAACTCTCCTTTCAGCTTATCGTACCCTTCCTGAGTCATGTATGCGTAAATGGACATAATAATTGATCTTTATATGAAAAAAACAAAAAACGTTTCCGCAAAAGTACGGAAACGTTTTAATTACCATTTTCTAACGGTAAATTTTCTTTATTTAGTTCCTAAATATATTACGAAGTGATAATAATTCTCTGTACGTAATCTAACGTGGAGAGATCTTGTCAATAGATTTAGTATTTATGTGCTTAGAAAGCTAATCTTACAGAAACATTGTGAGTTCCGTTAAATGGATTAGTCGCTCTATAACCGTAATCTACGCCTATTCTATTTTTGAGAGTAGAACTAAACGGTAAGTCTATAGATGCTCCGAATGCTAATCCTGAATATAAATTAGTTCTATTACCTTCACTACCGAGATCTTGCTTATATCCACCTCTTAGAGTAAATCGCTCATTGAATGTAAATTCTGCTCCTACACCTAACTGATCTCTCGAGAATGCATTAGATGTAAAATTACAGATCCCTCTTAGCAAGATCTTCTCACCGAAGAAGAAATCATAACTGATTCCTATATTCAATACAGAAGGTAATTCGAACCCTTCTGCTTTCTGACTGACAGTGATCTGATATGTGCCATCATCAGGATTAGGAGTTTGGAATGAAAGTGCTTCTCCGCTAAATTGCATCGGGCCACCTACATTACGCAATGATATTCCTAATCTAAAATTGTCTTTCTCTCCAGATACATATTGTACCCCTGCATCTACAGCAAACCCAAATGCACTCACGTTAGGTAAAGATTCTGATATAGCTCTGAATAATATACCTACAGATATCTTATTATCATAAGTGTAAGAATAACCGATTCCTAAGTTAAAGAACGAAGGTGAAAAAGTAGCACCTGTTCCTGCAGGACTATCCTCGGTCGTTACGATGTTCTCTCCAAAATCGACAGCCATAAGTGATATCCCTAATGCACCATTCTTACCGACCTTCTGTCCGTAACCGAATGCATTAAGGTTAATATCAGAACCGTCATATAACCTTGTACTTGCTAAGACAAATTCTTTTCCGCTAATACGTCCGAGACCAGCTATATTAAGTCTCATGGCTTCTATACCCATCACAGATGAAGTGTTAAGTGTATGAATACCACCACTTCTAGCCCAAGGGTTCAGTAATAGTTCTGCAGCACCAGACTCACCTTGTCTATCTGGGTTACCGGCATAACTTGTCGTAGCAATAGTTGCTAATCCAAGTAATATTGTAAGTAGTATATATTGCTTTTTCATTTTCTTAGTTCTTTTTATAATAATTCTATTATAATCCTGATGCATCAAATTCTCTATTAATACCGAAAAACTTAATCGTACGCTCCTCGCCCAAATTAGGTGCTGATATATGTATAAGATATACACCACTTGCTATTGGGATTCCTGCGAAGTTTTCCAGATTCCAAACCACATCTGGATTAGTCTGAGAATTATTAACTCCTGGATTAGCGCCTCCTTTACTAGATGGCATCTCTGCTCTATTAAATTTCTGTATAAACTTACCATCGAGTGAGAAGATAGTAATGTCCGCTCTATCTGGAAGATTAGTAATTTTTACAGCCTTATCTAATTTACCTGTCTCATACTGAGAGAAAGCGTAATATGGATTAGGTACGACTAGTACATTAGATAATGCCCCTGCATATTCTTCTTGCTCTAAGTCTACAGCTTCCTTATTCTTAATCTCAAATTCATATAGTGGGAACTCTTGATCTTGAGTAGCTAACTGGCAACCATTAGGTACCTGAATATTAAATGCCGTCTCAAGGTTGTAAGGATTTTCTACTCTTAACTTAACTGTGACATCATTAGGTATTAGTCCTTCCGATAATGGGAGCAATTCTGTATCTGGAGTAAGATATGTCATAGATGACCAGGTAATAGATTTCAATGCATCTATTTTTCCGATTAGTCCAGTACGTAATCTTGCGTAGATTTCCTCACACTCATCATACTCTTGACGAGTGACATATATATAATGTCCACCACCCATTCTAATGCTTGTAGGACCAAATCCACCTCTTACATCATTATCAAGTAATATATCACCAGGATTATAAATAAGATCTTGTCCTTCAGGAAATAAAGAATTCTCTCCAAAGAAAATATTTAATCGCTTTCCCGTTTCTACATCGATTGCATAACCAGGGAAGTAGCTATAACCAACCTCTCCACTAGAGGTGTCAGGATTACCATCTCGATCAATAGATGTCGTCTGTCTTAGATCGAACATAGTAGCATCACCAACCGTGTTACCTGAAGCAAGGAAGTCCTCAGTCGCCGTCTCTACAACAACACACTTAGACCACTTACTCTTATCACTAGTCATGATGATATCTACATTATTAAGATCGGCTATCTCAGTATCTATGAAATTCTGGCTTGAGCCTACTTTCCATCCTGGTGTAAGGTAGAATGGAATAAAGTCTGAGTCTGCTGCTTCAACTCCTGATGCGAGGGTGAATGGATAGAAAAAACCATCGCCTAACGTGCTATATCTTTGGTTAGGATCTTCCATTTCATCTGCTTCCATTAGGCCAGTTTTCAAGAAGTTAAATACTGTACTTAATTGTGCACCAAGTATAGGATCATTATCTCTAATGCCTGAGAACCAATTCTGACCCGCAGTATTTTCATATTGTATAAATGCAGCCAATGCACCATTATTATCTTCAGAAGTTGTACCTGCGTCTTGAGTCTGTCCTATAGCTATGGAAAATCCGTATTCTGTGATCAGTTGCTCATTCAGTGCATCTATGGTCTGCTCTGATGCAATAACAACATTATTAACAACATCTGTCAGTACCCAAGTTACGCCAGGAGCCAAGCTACATATATTGCCTGAAGTAAACTCCCCAAACATTTCTAATTGGAACACTCCATTCTTAACCTCTAACGGGTTGTAGATCTTAACATTAATCGGACCAGCACCTTCTCTATACAGAATATCTCCATTAAATGAACCATCAAGAATCTGATCATATACAGTAGAATCTACATCTAAAAGATTACCTCCGACTCCGACTCCAGCTTTTCTTGTAATAGCAACACCATCACCAAAATCCGCATTTAATCCTTGATATACTATGTCTCTGGGAGTTGCTGAATAGACTTTTATATTACCTCTACCTTCTAGATAAGGATTCTTTTGTGTAAGCACTGGATTATCTTGATCAAACTCTGCAAAGTTATTATGTGCATATGCAACTGCCATAAAATAATATTCTTTGTGATTGATTAATCGTCCATCACCTGTACCAAAAGCATCAGATGTTATACTAAAAGTATGATTAATCCCTTCATTACCTCCATCGACTTCTCTTGTCGGAGTCCATATAAGATCTGTCTGTCCAAAAACTGGGTTTTGCTCACTGGACCAGTTAAATATCTCAGAAACTCCATTCTGGACATCGACTTGTCGGACAAGTCTTGATTTATCTATATCATCTAAGTCTTGCGGTGCAACTGTTACATCTCTCAGCTGATATATCTGATAGCCTTCGAATCTAAAAATTCTTTCCTGCTCAGGAATTTCATCTGAAGATAGGATGTCTAATTCTTGATATAATTCGAATGCATTATTTGAATCTATAGTATCATTAGATAATACTAAAACAATTTCTCTATCTAACTCTATGAGACATACATCTGGTGCATCTGGACCATCTACTATATCAAAACATGCATCAAAAAGGTTCTGAGCTATATCATCAGCCGCTTGTAACTTGGCTAAGGCTGGTCTCGGATGAGTAACATCTGGCACCCATACAGCTCCGATTATTAATTCGTTTCTATCTCCTGGCTTAAGTAAGAAAGGTCCTGAAGCTTGTACCGTACGTCTATCACCAAATGGCAATGCTTCCTCTGCCATAGACCATCCACCAGGAAGATCTGGTGCTTCTGGGAATGCATATAAGGTTACATCCGTACTTGCAGGATCGAACCCACTGCCACCTACAGTTAGTGGTGTTCCATCTACCCATCTACCAGTCAAATAATTATAATAACCAACTGCTACCTGTGGATCTTGAGTCTGCGGAGGATTGTTACCAAACTGTGGATTATTATAATACATGAATGAAGACATACCTAGCTCGACTTTAATGTCTGGCTCTCCTATAGAATCAGGATCTACCCTTACGATACATACTGTATCTCCTAATGAGTATGTGTCCTTATCATAGCCCTCATCAGCTATACCGATTACGTGCTCTTCACCTTGAGGACAATCGACAATATTATAAGGTCCTAAAGGTCCTCTAAAGTAATCGGTACCTATCATTGGTACCTCATCACAATAAGTCGGCGTCGCTCCACAATCACAAGAACCAGTCTCACCATCGAGAGCATCTTCATTATATGTAAATGCTAAACTTCTACTGACATCACAACCAGAGTAATCATCCTGTGCACATCCCAAATCTGGATCTACCCACCATCCGAAATATGTGTCTCTGATATCTGTCGTTGCTCTATTAATCAACTTGTATCTCTGGAAAGTCATATCATTAATCTCATCATTAGTCGCATAAGCAAATGATTGTACTTGTATCTCCATCTGAATAGGTTGCCCTCTTGTCAGTGAGTGAGCTGCACCTGCATCATTATAGATCCAGAATATCATCTCATCTGGCACTAACTCTTTTGCCGTTTTTCTATCACTTGCTTCACAACCTCTTATCTCGATAATCGGAAAATCTCCATTAACGGGATTGTATAATCCATCCTTATCTTGATCCCAGAATGCACCTAACTGGGCTGATGTTTCTGGTAGGTCAAATGGAAATCTATCTCTAAAGAAAGGATTTCCAATTCCAGGCCAGAATCTTACACCAGGAGGTATAGAATCTACATCGTAAGGCTCATCTAATGAAGCGTTCTCCCAATCTCTAATGGCTTGCTTAATCTCAGTACCTTGCACCTCAAAGAAACGATCCCATTGCTGGCATATCGCAAGATCTGTCAGACCAGTCTCTTCATCTAATGGTCCAGGGTAGAAGTCTGTCTGACCACTTTGTCTATAATCAGTCGCTGCCATCTTAAGATTTCCTGCAGGATCAAATCCGCCTAACCATACTGCTGCTGCAAATATAGATGATACCTCATCTAAGTCTGATCCGATAGGAACAGCTGGTACAACATACCGTCCTTCTCTTGCCTGAGGATCCCACCATACATCTCCACCTGTTGTTAATCTCGCTCTTACATTATTGACATTTTGGTCAACTTGTGCCGTCGCTTCCGTACAGTCTTCCATTCTTGTCTCCAGCTCTGTATTTTCAGAAGGCTTAGGAGCTTTTCGATTAGGATTGATATGTGCCATTAGCTGACTGGAAAGTGCCAAGGCTAAGCAGAAGGCGGCGATATTTTTAAATTTATATGTAATAATCATATTGATGATTTATTATTATCTGATTGTTTATTAAAAATTAAAAGTTGATGATAGCTCCTAAGAAAATTTGTCTTGGTCTCGAGTAATTATTAGGATTCAGTATCCTCCAGTTATAATTAGCTAAGAAGCTTTCTGTACTCAGATTAGATTCTTCTATTTGAGATATTCTTTGCTCACCGAATGTGCTTAACAAGTATCCATCACTATCTGGATCACCAGATACATCGTATACATCTCTTATGTTATCTCTATCTAATACATTCTGGATTCTTAGGTAGACATTAAGTCCGAGATATCTTTGTGATTCTTCTGATAACTTAAATTGGAAATTCTTATCTATCTGGATATCAGCAGAAAGTATCCATGGCAATCTTGCTCCATTAATATTTTTTCTAAGTGTAGATGTTAGTGGCGCTGTAGTATTAGTAAATGTAGAATACGGTCTCCCTGATACAGTTGTCATCAGTAAATTAATACCTGCATTAGAAAATATATCTGCGTTACCTATTCTCGGTCCATTATATGACTTCCCTGATCCATATCTGTAATCAGCCACAGCTGTAAATCGATGCCTCTCATCAAATGATAGTGGGAGTAGTGTTCTAATAGATGCGTTTGGATTAAATCCACTCGATGAGTTAGCTCCCGAACCAGAACCATCAGCAAACTGTAATGTATAAGTCGCATTAAGCTCGAAGTTACCTGTCCTTCTCATATCATAACTGAATGAAAATCCTTTTACTGTCCCGAAATCAATGTTACCATATGTTTGATATTGAGTGACAGTCGGTACAAACTGATAGAATCTTGCTTGTATCATATCTCTTAATTCCTTATAATAAGCCGAAACTTTTATTGCAGAAGAATTAGATATTTTTTGTTGGAATCCTATCTCATAATCAATCGTTTTCTCAGGTTTCAGATCTGGATTATTAGCAGGATCATTAGTCGGAGAAAATCTTGCAGCACTGTTAAAGTAATAGTAGTCTAAAGCCGTATTAATAATATTAGAAGGTGGTCTCTGTACTAAGATATCATAGTGAGCAAAAAATCCTGCATCTTCAGATATCGGAAATGAGAATGCTAATCTAGGCATGAAATTAAGCTGAGGATCATAATCTTTAAATGACTCATCTACATTAAATCCATCATTCTGCGGATTTCTTGCATCCGGATTTGGTTCTGTATAGGCAGGAAATACTAATCCTCCTCCGAACAATCGATTACCATCAGTAGCCGTACCATCTGGCTGGAACCATTGCTCACCTTGTCTGTAACCAATAACAGAATTAGAGCCTTCTCCCTGCACATAAACACTATAATCATCTCCTACAGTCTCAGGTTGTTGCTGGTCTAAATTATCCGCGAAAAACTCCTGCGCCGTCTGGATTCGATTAAGAGAATATGGATCATTAAGGACCTTACTATTGGCATCATAATAATCTACTCTTAGACCTAGTCTGAATATGATGTCCTTGTAAGTAAACTTATCTTGGATATATCCAGCTCCGTATATAGGTGTCCAAGGTGCAACCGTAAAGTTTCTCTGACCTTCTGCATTTCTTCCGAAGAAATCATTAAACGTAGAACTTGTACTTGTCTTATCCCCTAAGTAATCATAACCATAATAATCTATGATATTAAAGTTACTTAACTCAGCAGGAGAGAATAAATTCAATGACAAATCATTAGGATTAATACCATCTATATTGACGTAATCGTCGATTTCCTGACCAGTCAGATTCCTAACATTTTGAAAAAATGCATTATCTTGAATATTCGCATCATCTCCTGATAATACACCTGGTCCATATTGTGTGAAAGTTACTCCATCCTGATCGAATGTACCAACCACATTATTAGTATCCACACCATTAAGATGTCTGTTGACATTAAGACGCATCAATTCCCATAATCTTCTAGGTGCAATACTCCAGCTTCTATTAGTTCTTTGCTCGTACAAGAATCCAAATTGGATGTTATGCTTTCCTTTCTCAGAACCACCCGGCATAAAGTCAAAACCACTGTTTACATTGACCGTAAGGATATCATCTTCTCCTTTGCTAAATCTATTGTATACCCTTCCTACATTATCAAACAGATCCCAGACCTCATTGACAACTGGTTCCTCAAAACCATTAACAGGATTCATCTGAGCTAATACCGGATTGACAGCCATATCAGGCATAAATTCTGTCGGTGTGCTTATCTCTAAGTATCCTTGGTGAGCCAACTGTAGACCATTAGGTAATTCTATGATCTCACCTTCCCAGTTGTCTGGATCTGTCAGTACAGACGCTGTAGGCATCCATGTTCTAGGCTGATTTCCGTAATATCCATAATTAAAGATATTGTCAGTATGTCTGAAGTCTTCTGTTCTATCTTGAGACTTTTCGTATCCGACCTGGATAGAGTAAGAAGCATTTCTTATAATCTGATCATTCGCTTCTGCACCTTCCTCACTGGAGAAATTTTGGTTGCCGAGCTTATGTCTGATTTTAATATTACCTCTGTATCCATTAACGTAGCTAAAAGGATTATTCTGCCAATTATATAATTCCCATCTTCTGCTGGGTGCAAACCTATTCTTAGAATCAAAATATGCACCTGAAAATGAGATATCTATATTCTTAGATAATCTGGCATCTATATTAGCACTAATATTAATGTCTCGATCTGTCTCATTAGGTCTTGCGTCTAATAGATTAACTCTTGCTGCATCATCTGTCGATCTATCTCCTACAAATTCTGCTGATGGAAATGCCGTACCATTAAATCGTGTCGTAGGAGCAGCTTCTAACTCACTAATTAATTCTTCGCTTGCTCTGTAGACTCCTACAGCAGAAGGCGCATCATCCTCTATATTTCTATACTGACCGAATACTCTAAAACCTAAGATAGATTCGCCATTCTTTTTCTTAACTAATGGACCACTGACGTTACCATTGATCAAGTTGTAACCATATGGATCTAAATACTTAGAAGTTTCCAGTTCTAACCCACCCGTGTACTTATTAGAAGGACCCTTAGTGGTAATGGAGATGATTCCTCCAGTTACATCACCATATCTTGCCTCGATACCGCCAGTTATAATCTGCATCTGCTCGATCTGAGCCTGAGGAATAAGATTACCTGCACTTGCAGCATTGACCCTTATTCCATCAATATAATAATTGGTCGCATTAGCACGAGAACCTCTTATAGAGATATCTCCATCACTATTAACAGATACACCAGCGGATGTTGCCGCAATGGCGCTTATGTTCTTAGTAGGTAGAGCTTGTATATTCTCAGATGTGAGGGCCTTACCTTGAGTTGTGTTATCAAACTCTACCAGAGGGTTCCGATACTCTTTAATAACGATCTTATTTGTTGCAATTATACTTTCTTGCTCCATCTGCACATTTACAAGATTTACCTTTCCTTCCTTGGCGATGACACCATTGATTCTTTGATTTTGTAAGGTAAGTTCTGAAATCTCAATATCGTATGTCCCTGGGGCGATATCTGAAAAGGAGTAATTTCCATCAAAATCTGTTTCAGAGCCAGCGATGAAAACATCATTCTTCAATAACTTTACGGCAGCAAAAGGAACAGTTTCTCCATCATCTGCTTTCGTGATTTTACCTTGAATGGTAGTCTGACTTATAGCTACAGTCGTGCAGAAAAGAGCTATAATTAGTAGGCTAAAGTTTCTTAGCATTTGGTTTCTTTTATTTTGTATAAATCAGTAGACCTCAACGAGGGACACAATGTTAATAAATATTTAAAGTCTTGCAAAATATTAGTCAGTCTTAGTCTCCACATCGACAACTCATCGAATGGCCGCTATCTTATCTAATAAGACATCACTGATACGCTCTAAGGATTGGTCTGTCCACCCCGCTATATGGGGGCTCACCACGACATTTGGCTTGGAAAAGAGTGATTTATATAGAGAATTGTCTTCTGTGGTATATTTCTCAGGCTTCTCATTCTCAAAAACATCCAAGCATGCACCTGATATCTGGCCACTTTCTAAGCCGACAATTAGCTCCTTGGTATCTATTACTTGACCTCTTGACGTATTAATGACAATAGGTCGCTGACTGCAATTAGACACAAATGTCTTGTCTAACATATGCTGAGTCTCAGAAGTGAGGGGTACATGGAAGCTAATAATGTCACAGTCCCATATAGCAGATAAGTCAACTGAGTGGAAATGACTGACATCTTCTTCTATATTTATAACATAAGGATCGTAATATACTATGGCAGGGTCAAAACCTCTCAATCGCCTGGCAAATGCCTGACCTGTATGACCGAATCCTATAATTCCAACCCTTTTTCCACTTATTTCTACACCTCTATGTGCTTCTCGTCTCCAGATAAGATCCCTTACTTCTCTATCAGCTTGCAGTAAGTTATTAGATAAAGTCAATAACATCCCTACAGCATGCTCACCTACGGCATTACAATTGCCCTCGGGTGTATTAATAACCGCTATACCTGCTTGCATCGCAGCATCCAGATCTATGATCTCCAGTCCTGAGCCTAAGCGACCTATAAATTTAAGGTGAGTTGCTTTTTCTATGACTGCAGCTGTCATCTTTATCTTACTATTAATAATGACTCCTGTGAGCTCGGCTATCACATCAGCTATCTCGTCTGGATCAAAGCCTTGCTTATAGATGGGATCATATCCTAATACTTCCAATTGAGTTATTAATTTTGGATGCACGTAATCTGTTATTAGGACCTTAGACATAATGGTGATAGCTTATGATGAAGGCTAAATTTAGACTATAGCCTCAAGCAAAAAAAATAATCAGCTAACAAAGAACTCAGACATAATCATGGACACGATCATAATAGATCTTATTACTCAGAATCTTGCTCTACCAAAATCGAATGTGGTGCATACCATCAGATTGCTCAAAGAAGGATCTACTGTACCATTCATAGCGAGATATAGAAAAGAAGCAACTGGCTCATTAGATGAAGTGGCTATAAGAAATATAGAAAAAGAACTGAAAAGAATCGAGTCACTTATAGACCGCAAAGAACTTATCTTATCTAAAATCAAAGAGCAAGGCGCTCTCACTGATCTACTAAAAAAGAAAATACAAAACTGCTGGGATGCTACAATCTTAGAAGATATCTATCTCCCTTACAAGAAGAAAATAAAAACCAAAGCAACCGTAGCCAGAGAAAATGGCCTAGAACCACTTGCAGAATATATCACTCAGCAAAAAAATAATGACTTAATAAGTATTGCAAAAAAGTATATCAATAAAAATGTACCAGATATAGAAACTGCATTGCAAGGTGCCAGATATATAATAGCAGAATGGATCAATGAAAATGAAAGATGTAGAGACATCATCAGGTCCAGTTTCCAGCACAATGCTTACATACATTCTAAAGTGATCAAAAGCAAAAAAGAAAAGGCTGAAAAATATGAGATGTATTATGATTACGAGGAAAAACTAAAAAAAATCCCTTCTCATAGACTGCTGGCTATATTCCGAGGAGAATCAGAAAAACTACTTAGAGTAAAAGTCAAAATAGATGAAGATTATGCAGAGAAAAAAATAATACAACTCATGGTCTCCAACTCCAAGAGCCCTGCTTATGTGCATATTATAGAGTCTATACAGGATGCCCTGAAGCGTATGCTACTCCCATCGATAGAAAATGAATCCAGGAAGAATGCAAAGCTAAAAGCGGATAAAGAAGCCATCTCGGTTTTCTCAAACAATCTCAAAGATCTGCTCCTATCTGCTCCTCTGGGCCCTAAGAGAATCTTAGCTCTCGACCCGGGTTTCCGGTCAGGGTGTAAAGTCACTGTCTTAGATGAGACAGGTACACTTCTCCATGATACAGCCATCTATCCTCACCCCCCACAGAATAATGTACATGAGGCGCAAGCAGCGATACAACACTTAGTAGTCCATTATCATATCGAAGCGATCGCAGTCGGAAATGGAACCGCAGGTAAGGAAACCGTTAAGTTCTTAAAGAATACAAAACTGCGAGATGACATCGATATATATTTTGTCAATGAAAGTGGTGCTTCCATCTATTCAGCATCAGAAATCGCTAGAGAAGAATTCCCTGATAAGGATATCACGGTCAGAGGGTCTGTGTCCATAGGTCGACGACTAATGGACCCTCTTGCAGAATTGGTCAAAATAGACGCTAAGTCTATAGGCGTCGGACAGTATCAACATGATGTAGATCAAAACCTACTAAAAGAAAAACTCAATGAGGTCGTCACCGACTGTGTACATGCTGTGGGTATCAATGTCAATACAGCTAGCCAACACATCCTAACTCACTTGTCAGGATTAGGCCCCGTATTAGCCCAAAACATCATAGACTTTAGAAATATAAATGGGATTTATTCTGATATCAATACCTTACACAACGTCCCACGAATGGGCAAGAAATCATTTGAACAAGCAGCAGGCTTTCTCCGTGTGATAGATGGACCTCATCTGTTAGATAATACAGGAGTCCATCCTGAGAGATATCATATTGTAGAAAATATGGCTAAGGATCACGATTGCAATCTTAATGAATTTATACAAAATAAAGAGCTTAGAAGGTCTATCCAACTTAACCAATATATCAACAAAGATTGTGGTCTACCTACCTTGCATGACATCATGAAAGAACTGGACAAACCAGGTCTCGATCCCAGAGGTGCCGCAAAACCTATTAAGTTCTCTGATCATATTAATAGTATAGATGATCTTAATCAAGGTATGATTCTACCGGGCATCGTTAATAATGTTACAAAATTCGGAGCATTCGTAGATATCGGGATCAAAGAATCAGGTCTGGTACACATCTCAGAGATAACCAATCGATTCATTAATGATCCATCAGAAATATTATCTGTCAATCAGGATGTAAGAGTCAAAGTACTCAGTGTGGACAAAGAAAAAAAGAGAGTATCATTATCTATTAAGCAGGTGTGACTATCAATTAAATAATCTTTTAAGTATTAAAATTTTCAAAAAATACATATTGTATCTTTGCGATATAATTGAAGGTATGTATAATAACAACTTTCATTATAAGTTATAGCATTGCCATAAATTAGAAACAAATGAAATTAGATAAGAAATATATCATTGGTTTAAGTATAGGTCTGATTATAGGCTTCACTATATCATCTCATTATGTCACGGCTACTGTAGAAGGAAACCCAATGATCGCTGGGGACTTGCCACAAGTTATACAAGCTGTGGATATGAGTAAGACATTTGATTTTGCTGGTGAGCCAGTGCCTAATAATTTTGACACTAAAGAAAGGCTGGACAGAGAACTCTCAGTTAATGCTTACTGGCAGTCCTCTACTCTACTCAATCTCAAGACTGCCAATCGATACTTCCCTATGATGGAAAGAGTACTTGCAGAGCATGGCATTCCTCAAGACTTTAAATACCTGTCTGTAGCCGAAAGTAATCTCAGAAATGTAAGTTCATCAGCTAATGCGAAAGGATTCTGGCAATTCCGAAAACTCGCGGCTAAAGAAATGGGACTGGAAGTCAACGATGAAGTAGACGAGAGATATCATGCAGAAAAAGCAACCATCGCTGCATGTAAATATATCAAGCAACTGCATGGGAGATTCGGCAACTGGACTAATGCTGCCGCTTCTTACAATGTAGGCCCTACTAATTTCCGTAGAACTCTCAAGGCTCAAGGCGAAGAAAGCTTCTATGATCTCAATATGAATTCTGAAACGAGTAGATATTTATTCAGACTCATCGCATTTAAAGAAATCATGAAAGCACCAGAAAAATATGGTTACTATGTGAATGATGATGAGAAATACCCCATTAACGACACCTATGAAGTGATTGTAGATAAATCAGTTCCAAGCTGGAGCCAATTTGCCAAAGATCATGGTATCAGCTATCGGATGCTGAAGGTGTATAATCCGTGGTTAATAGACAACAAACTGACTGTAATCAATAATACTTATAAGATCAAGTTGCCAAGAAGACATAATTAATTTCTTAGACTACAGATTAGTGTTTTTTTTCTGGCTAAGAATTCATTCAGTCGTAAGGCTATCTTTTCTGTCTCTATTAGGAATCCATCATGACCATATATTGTTGGTACAATGTAATGCTCACTATGCGGTAAGTGTTTTCTAATTTCCTCCTGATCAGATAATGGAAATAAAATATCGTCTTCCATACTTAATAAAAGTACTCGAGCGGTAATTTCAGAAAGTGCCTTTTCTAAGGATTCTCTCCCACGAGCTACGTTATGACTATCCATTGCTTTACTTAGATGCCAATAGCTGTATGCGTTAAATCTTTGAGACAATTTATAACCTTGGTAATCCTGATAGGAAGCTGCTCTCTCTGGATATATTATATCCATATCACTTTCTGATTGTGTGAGATTATATGCCTTCTGATTTCGATAAGACAATAATGCAATAGATCGGGCAACCTTCATTCCCTCTACTCCAGCTCTTGGACTAGACTCTTTCCAACTTGAGTCATTTGCAATTGCTAATCTTTGAGATTGATTAAGAGCAAGTACCCAAGGAGAGACTATAGCACTGCTTGCAATGGAACATAATTGCACTATTCTCTCAGATTGTATAATTGCCCACTCTATAGCCTGATGGCCACCGATGGATCCTCCTATAAGCAAGTCTATTTGTCCTATTCCTAAGTAGTCAGCTAGGAGAATATGCAACTGCACCATGTCCCTCACTGTAATATTAGGAAAGTTGTGATAATAAGGTTCTCCTGTGCTTTCGTCTAAGGACAATGGACTTGTCGTTCCATAGTGACTACCTAGTATATTAGCACAAACTATATAATGCTCGTCAGGATTAAACAACTGATTATCTCCAAATAATCCCGCCCACCAATCCATAACATCACTGTTAGCCGTCAGTGCATGACAAACCCATACGACATTAGAATTATCGGCATTAAGTGTCCCATACGTATGGTAGCTTATCGTAGGATTAACTAACTCATAGCCGTTTTCTAAAATGACTCTTCGATTAAGCTTAATAGTCTTTTTTGACATATCGCAAATGATTAGAAGAGCAGACACCAAGAAGACGCCTGCTCTTACAATGAAACAATCTATGCAGTAACTTCTTGCTTTGTAAAAGCAAGTGTAATCGCATGTTCTAAATCATTTTTAATGTCATCAATGTGCTCTATGCCTACAGATAGTCTGAGTAAACCAGGCTCTACTCCAGAAGCTTTTTGTTCTTCTACCGACAATTGGTCGTGAGTTGTAGAACTTGGATGTATGATCAGAGTCTTTGCATCGCCTACATTAGCTAAGTGAGAGATCAAACTTACATTGTCTACAAGTCGATCTGCATTTTCCTTCCCACCTTTTACTTTGAAACTCAGAACGCCGCCAAAACCATTTCTCAAATATTTCTTTCCTAACTCATGCTCTGGACTACTTTCCAGTCCTGGATAATTAACCCAGACAACCTCATCTTTAGACTCTAACCATTTTGCTATTTCTAATGCATTATCCACAGTTCTCTGTACTCTAAGTGACAATGTCTCTAATCCCTGTAATAGAAGAAAAGAATTAAATGGGCTAATAGCTGGACCAAAATCTCTTAAGCCTTCTACCCGTGCTCTGATACCGAATGCTACATTGGGTAATCCAAGTGGATTGCCTTCTCCAAAAACATCCGCAAAGACCAATCCATGATATCCTGGTGAAGGTTCTGAGAATTGCGGAAACTTACCGTTACCCCAATTGTAATTACCGCCGTCTACTATCACTCCACCGATACTGGTGCCATGACCTCCTATCCACTTAGTAGCGGACTGGACGACAACATTAGCGCCATGTTCTATAGGCCTTACAAGATATCCTGCTGCTCCGAATGTATTATCTACAACGAGAGGAATATCATACTTACGAGCTAATGCAGCAAAAGCCTCAAAGTCTGGAACCGCAAATCGTGGATTTCCTATACTCTCTACGTATAGAGCCTTAGTCGTCTCATCTATCAATGACTCTACACTATCAATATCATTACCATCCGCAAATCTTGCATCTATCCCCAGTCGCTTAAAATTGACTTTAAATTGATTATAAGTTCCACCATAGAGGTATGAAGAGGTAACTAATGAATCCCCTGATTGTAAAATATTATTAAGAGCAATAAACTGTGCTGAAACTCCCGAAGCAGTAGCTACTGCTGTGGTGCCACCTTCTAATGCTGCTACTCGCTTTTCGAATACATCTGTCGTTGGATTCATTATACGAGTATAGATGTTTCCGAACTCTTTAAGTCCGAATAAATTAGCGGCATGTTCTGAATCATCAAAGACAAATGAAGTAGTCTGATAAATAGGTACAGCTCTACTTTTGGTTGTAGGATCGACTACCTGACCAGCATGTAATTGTAAGGTTTCGAATTTTAATTTCTGAGTGCTCATTGTATAATTTTTTATTAAAATATTATGGAAAATGAGCTGAAACGATGGGTATAGCTATAAAAAAAAGCTGAAACCCAGAGGCTTCAGCTTTATATTGTAAAATGTATTTCTTATTATTTTTCTAAAGCATCAGCCTAATATTAGGACAACAACACATATTCATATACATACAACAACACGTACAACTTGCTGTACTTGTTAGAGTGTAGTAAGAATTATGTCTGGTGCTTTTCAACAATTAATCTATATTTTGTAGAATAAAGGTAACTTCAAAAATATTAAAGAAGCAACAATTAAGTGAAAATAATTTTTCTTACGCATACATAATGAAGTTTTCCTAACAATCATCTGTATAATGATCCTTCTAATACGCAAATATACTCTCGATGTAATTAAACACCCGATGGTCGAGGTGTCCCACCTCGATCTAATGCACTCGTCCCTTAGGTCTAAATAAATACACAAACTAAGTTAAGCAAAACTGTCAAGAAGTTTTTTGGCCTTGATTTAGCAGGATTGTAACTATTTTCTCTAAACACAAATATACATATGTGAAGAGTGCATAGCATCGATGTTACAAACATCGACGATCGGGATATTATTTTGATAAAATTTAATTCAATATAGTTTCATATTCTTTCTCAAAATCGATAATTCTTTCACCGAATTATTGGAATTAACCCCAATTAAAAAATACTTAGGATTATAAGGGTGTTCGAAATATCTACTTAACCTGATTAACGCAAACATCTCATCATTGAATCTGTATAACACGGTGATAGATTCTTATAAACTTCCCCATTCATATTTCTGGTAAAATGGGAATATTTCTCTATATCAATTCAAAATATTATATTCATGAATCTACGTGATATAGCTCTACTGAAGCCAATAATATATCGATGCAGAAATAAATTCATTCCCCTATGCAACATTTTAAGAAAAAAAACGAAAAGGGTAAGTAGACGATATTTTTAATAAAAAAACAAAATTTGATATGAAGCATATTTTACCAATAGTATTCACAATGATGGTGATGAGTCAAAATCTATCTGGCCAAGACTATCCAACCATTGCACCCGACTTCACAGTAGAGGATATCAATGGAGAAACTTATAACTTATATGATATTCTCGGAAGTGGCAAGACCGTCGTATTAGATTTCTATACTACATGGTGTGCTCCTTGCTGGAGTTATCATAATGGAAAAGAACTTTCTAAATTATGGGAACGACACGGCCCAGATGGATTAGATGACTTTGTTATTTTCTCAATAGAAAGCGATCGATTTACTGATTTAGCTGACATAATGGGCACAGGAGGCAATACTCTCGGTGATTGGACTGAAGATGTTGGTTATCCAATGATAGATAATAATCAAATTCAGGATTTGTATAATGTTGCAGGATATCCAACGTATTTGCAAATATGTACTGATAGAACTGTAGTGGAAGTAAGCAGGGATTTCACTAATCCTAACAGTCCTGAAGTAGAAGCTTACGAAACTGAAAAACTGGGATGCGCTACCCCAGAATTCGAAAATAATGTGACAGCATTTGCTTCTGTCGTTGCCGATGATAACATATGCGATGAAAATACATTAACGCCAACAATAGACGTAAGAAATAGTGGATCTATTGACTTAGTTTCATTTATAGCCCAGCTATATATCGATGATACTCTACAGGAAGAAATTAATTGGGATGGACAGTTAAATACCTACCAACACGTCAATGTATCGTTCAGTGATATAACTATATCTAACGAAACCAAATTTGAAATAAGACTATCGGCACCTAATGGGATGCAAGATTCAGATCTTTCAGATAACAACGTAACAGAGAACGTTAACGAAGCCAGGGTGACTGAATCTAGCGAGCTTACCTTAGAGTTAAGAACTGATGTATTCGCTGCAGAGACATACTGGGCAGTGTTAGATCAGAATGATGAGATTGTAGCAGAGGGGGGTAATCTATCAGTTGGTTTGGATAATATAGGTAATTCTAACTCTAATGCTCCTGCTGATCCATCGGCTTATAACAATAATCAGTCTTACAATGAGTCAATAAGTCTCGTAACTAATGGTTGCTATAAGTTAGTTGTAACTGATTTTGCATCTAATGGTATGTGTTGTACCTGGGGTGTAGGACGTTATGTCCTAAAAGATCAAGATGGACTCATTCTAGCTGTCGGAGGAGAATTTAGAGAAAAGGTTACCCATAACTTCAAATTTGAAGGAGGCTTAAGTTCGGTACGTTTTAATGAGTTAGATGCTGATATATCCGTATGGCCTAACCCAATAAATGATGTATTAAATATTGATATAGATGCTCCACAAGGCTTAGAGGTGGAAGTTAATCTTACTAATATTTATGGTAATATCATTTTAACTACAAATGAATCTATTACATCGGGACAACAACAACTGACTTACGATATGAGCTTGTACCCTACAGGGATCTACTTCGTATCCATCATTTCTAAAGATGGTATAACGAGTAGAAAATTAATTAAGGAGTGATATTTCTTAAAGAGATTTAGCTAGTATCCGTATATATTTGAATTAACATATACGCGGATGCAACGTTTTTCCAAAAATTTCGAAGAGTGTGATATAAGATATCTTCTAAAATTAATCTAAAGTTTAAATGAAAAAAATAATACCTTTTATAATCGTAATGGCAATGTTGGGCCATACTCTATCCGCCCAAGAAACGCCAACTGTAGCCCCCAACTTTATCGTAACCGATATTAATGGTGAGACTCATGAACTATATGATGTATTAGCAAGTGGTAAGACTGTAGTAATAGATTTTTTCACGACCTGGTGTGCTCCGTGTTGGACTTATCATAACGGTAAGGAACTATCTAAATTATGGAGTAGGCATGGGCCTGATGGTTTAGATGATTACTTTGTGATGGGTGTAGAATGCGATGGCAGTACTGGATTAGATGACATAAGAGGAACGGGCACTCAAACTTTAGGTGATTGGACTGAAGATGTGGATTACCCTATAATCGACAATGATCAGATTGCTCATTTTTTTAATGTATCATTTTATCCAACTTTCGTTCAAATATGCACAGATAGAACTGTAGTTGTCATGGATAGGGACTTCTTTAATCCAAATGGATTTGACCCTACCAACCCTAAAGTAGAAGACTATGTAACACAGAGGCTTGAATGCTCGACGCCACAATCTCCGAATAATGTTACCGCTTTTGCTTATACTGGTTATGATGGCAATATCTGTGATGCTACAAGCTTTATGCCTATTATAGACATCAGGAATAGTGGCACAGACTTACTGACATCATGTAATGCAGAACTTTATGTGGACAATGTATTAACAGAAGAAATGTTGTGGACAGGCTCATTGACGTCATATCAACATGACCAAATTACATTCAGTGAGATTACTGTTAGTAAGAAATCAAAAATAGAAGTAAAGCTAATAGATCCTAATGGCCAGTCAGATGATGACTTATCAGATAATATTCTCATAGAAAATCTAAATGTAGCCAATACTGCCAGCACGAGCAATATCTTTCTAGAATTAAGAACAAACTTTAGAGGTAGTGAGACTTACTGGGCTATACTGGACGAATCTGATATGATAGTCGCAGAAGGTGGTAATCCATTGGTTGGTCTTGATAATATAGGTAATATAAACATAGATGCACCTGATCACCCATCTGCATATGGTTTTCAAGAAATCGTGGAAGAAACAATAGAGCTAACTAATGATGGATGCTATAGATTTGTCATCACTGATTTTAAGTCTAATGGGATGTGTTGTAATTCAGGTGTAGGTCGGTATGTTCTTAAGGATGAGAATGGATTAGTATTAGCTTCTGGAGGTGAATTCAGAGAAAGAGAAGAACATTACTTTAGATACGGAGAAGGATTAAGTTCTACTTTCTCAGACAAATTAGATGCTGACTTAACTATATGGCCTAATCCTGTTAATGATATATTACATATCGACATAGAGACTGCTAAGGCGTTAGATGTAGAAGTACAGCTGACTAACCTCCACGGATACAAAATACAAAGATCCACAGAATCCATTAATTCAGGTAAAAATTACTTAAAATACGATATGAGTCAATATCCTGCTGGAGTTTACTACCTATCAATCTTATCAGAAAATGGACGAATTAGTGAAAAAATAATCAAAGATTAATTAAGCAATACTCTCAATTCAATAAACATAAAATTCTTATAACATGAATAAAATTTACACAAACCTTCTTCAGTTTTCATTTATTTTCATAGGCATAACCACAATACACTCTTCTATACAAGCTCAATCTTACGATGATTGTACTGATGCTTATGATATAACAGATTTGATCAGCGATATGCAGGATGACGATATAGTCACCACTATACAATTCGATAATACGGATGCTACTGGAGGAGAGGAGACTAACCCTGATTTTTTGATCTGTCTATTAGACAAAGTGATAGAAAATTCACTATGGGTAACATTCACAGGTGATGGAAATTCGTATACTATAGGAACAACAGAATGTGGAGCTACTCCTGAAGAATACTTGAATTCTAGTCAAGCGATAATATATAAAGGAGAATGCGATGATTTAGAATTTATATCATGTAATGAATTTCAACAAGAATCAGAAGCAGAAAATGACTTTACTTTTAAAGCTTATCTTACCACAGAAGTTGGCGTTCAATATTACCTATTATTAGATGGAGGAGATGTTTTTGGTGATCCAGACTTCAATCGTGTAGGTAAATTCTGCTTAGAACTAGAACAAACAACGCAGTTAAGTTGTGCCGACGGTGATCTCTCATTTACTTGGGAAAGAGATGCAGATTTAGATAAATATGTGTGCTGGGATGAGTTTCATACTTTAAAAGTTGTTGACATAGACGTTCCTCAAGGAATTACAGAAGCGGGTAACATTAGTGGTTATTTTCTAGCCATAAGTACTGAAGATCTTACAGATGTACCTAATCCAGATGGTGTAGCAGAAGCCACAATATGTTGCTTTGAGATACAAGATCGCGTTTTTAATTACTGGCATGGACAGTTTGGCGATTTTGTAGGTCAATATTATTTCAAGTGGTATTACTACTTTAATGCGCCAAGATCACAAGATCCCGGATTTGAGTATCTGCCAAATCTGGAATTAGCGGAGTGTGTTGTAGGATCTAATCAAATAGAAATGATCTTACTACCAGAAGTATCAGACCTCCGAATCGAAACGTCTACAATAACTAACTCCTCAAGTGCTCAAGGTAATGGTAAGTTAGAAATCAATGCGA
>Ga0209185_1000665_pt1 | contig 37100 bp, 25 predicted proteins | sample SidtaG_2_FD_187425 | JGI IMG/M metagenome (GOLD analysis project Ga0209185, IMG submission 187425) | Marine algal microbial communities from Sidmouth, United Kingdom - Sidmouth_Asex2 metaG (SPAdes) (version 2) | ecosystem: Host-associated > Algae > Red algae > Unclassified | place: Sidmouth... | reverse complement strand
CTAACAATCAGTTATATACGAATTAAATATTAATACATTTTAATTAAACTAAAATCCATATCCTCTCCAACCTAAACTCATTCCTGAGAAATTAGTTCAAAGTTTATGAAGGGGTTAGAAATGTAGGATAAATAATATCAACAATAAAATATTAGACCAGCACCGAAAAGTTACCAAAAGCGCGGGTGCGTCGCAGCAGGAATATGTAGAACATTTACATACAACACTCACCCACACGGGTTATTGGCAGATGGAAAAACTAATAGATGATATGAGGCGGAAATTATAAATGTATCGCTGTGTCAAATTTCAAATATGAAGACCTATCTTTTTAGTGGGTCTTTTTTTGTATATTTGTCGAATAAAAACATCAAATGAAAACAAATAAACTAACTCGTGTCAAAGAAATTGAATTTTTTTCCGGTGTGAATCTCCGTAAAATTCATGCTAAAATAAAACCCATTCGACAAGGCTATTATCGAATATTAAATGTGACTATTTCGGGCGATGCGCCAAAGGATTTTATTGAATTGTATCATTACGGAGAAGGAAGAAAGAAGAAAGTTAATACTTGGCCAAAGTATATTGCAAAGGTTGGAAAAAAATGGTATCCTATTGAGAGCATAGTTGAGTATTTGCTTAATCGAATAGGCGAAGAGATGAGTATCAACATGGCGAAGTCTGAACTGCGCCTTGCAAATAATCAAATTAGATTTCTAAGTAAATATTTTTTGAAAGAAGGAGAAGTGTTGGTGCATGGCGCACAAATATTTTCTGCTTATCTTGGTGAAGCTGATGAGGCTTTTGTAGAAGAAATAGAAAGTCAAGGGCTTGCGAGAGAATTATTTACGTTTCAATTCGTTATTGAATCAATACGGCAGAGTTTTCCTAATAATTTTGATGAAATTACTAAGGCTTTTCTGAAGATGTTGGTGTTTGATGCGATGACAGGGAATAATGACAGACACTTTTATAATTGGGGAGTGATAGTGGATTTAGAAGGCGAAAAACAACCTGTCTTTTCTCCTGTTTATGATACTGCACGAGGTTTGTTTTGGAATTATAGCGAGAATAAAATTTCAAATTTATTTCATAAAAATGGACAAATAGATAATCCTCAATTTAAAAAATATATTAGCAACTCAAGACCAAAAACGGGATGGGAAGGAGAAAAGGACTTGAATCATTTTAAACTCATAGAATTAATCAATGATACTTATCCTAAATATAATTCCATTTGCATGGAACTATTAAATAGCTTAAATTTGTTAAGTATTAAAGAAATGATAGAAAAAGAATTTAAACCCTTTTTTTCAAATCAGCGTTACAGATTAGTGATAGAGTGCCTTGTTCATAGATATGAGCTGCTCTTAAATATTTGTAATTGCAAAACGGAGTAAAATATGTTACGAAAACTAAAAAACATCTTCTGGAAAACGGAAGAACATGAAGATTTAGTTACTCCAACAAACGTCAATGTCAGCTTTGAACTTATGTATAAGGCATTGCTGATAGGTACACTAAATCTTGAAGACGGTATTTGGACATTTGCTTATTCGGAAGAATTTAAAAGCCAGACTAAGGTAAAACCACTTACTGATTTTCCGAGAGTGGATAAAGTTTATCAGAATATGGCACTTTATCCGTTTTTCGTTCATCGGATTCCTGGTCTTAATCAACCAAAGATTAAGGCAACAATTGAAAAGGAAAAAATTGACAAAACAAATGAAGCTGAATTATTAAAACGCTTCGGACAAATTTCAATCACCAATCCTTTTCTACTAAAACCTATTTGATAATTTTTAAATTAAAAAAAAAGACCTGCCATTCCGGTGGGTCTTTTTTTTATATATTTCTGTTCGTTTCGTTTACTATTTTTATTAAATATGCGGTTCTTTGACAAATCCAAAAAAGTTAATCACCGAACAAACTACGCTCACCAATATCCTGGAACAGTCCATTGATTTTCAACAAATAAAAAAAGAGTTGGCGACCTCTATTTTGAGTCATTCAGATTGGAAAATAGAACAGTGGGACGATGCCATGCTCGAAACTGCCTACGCGATTAGTCGCAAATGGAAAGATGGGTTTTTGTAACTTCAATCTCAACTTCAACTTCAACTTCAATCTCAAAATAAAAGTAAAAATAAACTTCAAACTTCAATATGACCGTAGCGTAACGCCTCTGGCTTGCGCCGCATTAGTTTGTAGTACGTGGCGCAAGCCGGAGGCATTACGCTACGGCTTGGTCTTATTCTTTTGAATTTGAAGTTGAATTTGAATTTGAAGTTGAAGTTGAAGTTGAATTTTCCTCTTCTTCATATCCAAAGGATTTCAGGATATTCAAACTACTAATAAAAAGCATTCCTACGAGCGCAGGAAGAATCACATTAATCAGCCACAAACCAAAGGTAGAAGAGAGGATGCCGAGCGTATTGGTCGTAAAAAATGCCCATACACGTAGCGCGACATTGCCGCGGACTGCCAAGCCGTAAACGGGCGGGAGTGGTATGCTGGTTTGCACAAAAAATATCAGCGCGATACTTGCCATGCCCAATAGAAAAGGGACTTCAATACCAAAAAATTGGAGGAGTAGATAATATTGCAGCGAATACACAAAATACCGTCCGGCAGAGAACAGCAAAACGATGAGCAGCGTGGCGGCAGTGTAGCGATTGAGGACTTCAAAATGCTTGACAAAGCGGCGGATATAAGGAATTTTACGACAAAGCGGAATCACCAATTCGACATTCAGATAAAATAAAATGAGCATCAGCGAGAACAAAATCGCAGAAATCGCTGTCCCCAAGATGACGAGGTATTCCACTTCGATTTTTTCGGAGACAAAATAAGCCAAGCCCGCCAAACCTGCTACGAGTAACACCACCAACTGACTAAAACTACCCACTGCGGTGGCTACGACTGTTGCGATTTTATTTTCGGGTTTCACGACGAGGATGCGTCCGCCGTACTCGCCGAGTCGATTGGGCGTAAAAATCGACAGCGTAACACCCGCCAAAATGCCCTGAAATGCCCCAAAAAATGGTATTTTTTCTATCGTCTGAATGAGGCGTTGCCACTTCAAGGTTTCGAGCGACCAATTGAGCGGCATCATCACGAAAACCAAGATGAGCAACCAAAGTTCTCCGTTCTGTAGTTCATTGCTAAAGGTTGCCCAAATCTCGCTAATATTCTCTTTAGCAATGATTTGTACATATAAAGCCCACGTTAGTAAGCTGCCCACGATGAGTTTGATGAGTAGATTGAGCCGACGGCGTTTGCGAATGTAGTCTATCGCACGTTTACTGCGTCTGAGGACTTGTTTTACCCTTGTTTTGACTTGACTCAATTAATGGAAATGAGTAGATGATGAAATGAGTAAATGAGTAAATTTTTTCAGTTGCAATATTTATTCATTTACTCATCCTATTCATTTACTCATTTAAAAGTAGTGGAGAATACCGGAGTCGAACCGGTGACCTCTTGCATGCCATGCAAGCGCTCTAGCCAGCTGAGCTAATCCCCCATTTATTGGCTGTTAGACGTAAAATTACGAAATCAAAATGAATATTAGCATAATTAATGGACTTTATTTAGGGATATTTTATATGCATGGAACTTTTGTATTTTTCGATAATCGAGCCTCATTTTGAGCCGCATACCCTACGGTACGGGGCGAAAAATAGGGGGAAGAGTATCGGGAAAAGACAAAGTTAGCTGCATACAAAATATTTCTAAGGGAAGAGGAAGAAAATAATCTACCCCAAATGAAGCCGTTATTTTTTTATATGTTTGGCTAAATTTGACGTGCATAGCTGGGCTACGTAAGGAAAATTTAGTGAAACATATAAGAAAAAGAACAATTCAGACGGGTAGATTATTTTTTTCGTCTTCCCTAAATAAAGTCTAATGAGTGAATTTTGAAGAAAGGGGCGTAAACTGTTGAAATAGAACTTGAAATCTTCTTGGGTATGATTTATTCTTGGATGTAATTTTTTTGATGTCATAAAATTTTATCGCCTACAAAGTTAGAACATTAAGTTTCATAATTTACCAAAATAGTACGTTTTAAGTATTATATTTAGTCATTTGTTTTTAACAAAACAAAATAATGTAATCAAAATATTGCTTTTGTCGTTTTTTTGCTTTATATTTGTAGGGAATTAAATATTACATGATATGACTACCCGCAATGTAGAATCCAATGTATATGATTTTCGGATGAATGAAATTTATAATTTCAACACAGGAAAAATCGAACAAGCTGATTATTGGCTAAAACAGAGTCCACAAGTAATCAATAAACTGAAGGCTGCCATACAGAGCAATAAAAAATCTTATGGTTGTCCGTTTTGTAAAACTCCGCTTGTCTTAAAATCAGGAGATAAAAAACACCCTCATTTTTCGCACGCTCGACGCAATGAAAGCGTAGAATGTGTGCTATGCAAAGAAGCTAAAACGCAACTAAATGTAGAGCGTATCAGCTTTGTAAAACCTAAAAAAGAACCCGTCGTGCAGACATGGACAAGCACGCTTGCCTATGGTGCAATACCGTTTTTTAGTAGTACGGCTACGCCGCATCCTTATCATTTGATAGAGGAAGCGGTGCAGGAAAAGGAAAAAGATTACGCCTTGATGAGTGATAAAGAAGTGGTTAAACTGGTTTTTGAAAATAAATTTAGTCGCACATTTATCGCACTCAAAAACCGCGTAAGTGATTTAATTTTAGAAGGTTATAATTTTCCGAAAAATCTAATAGAAATATTGGAACTGAGAGGTTGTGTACAAAAATTGACCAAAAATCTTAGTCAGGTACATTACCAGAAAAATATTTTTGAATCTTAACCGAGGAAGTTTAAGTCTAAGTACACTGTTTTATAAATTTATTTACATTTTTTGACGTTTATTTTGAAATGAATCGAATCAAAAATGACGCGAATACTCACTGTATTTAAGGATTTTTTGGTGAAGAGTCATTTTAAAAGAAATACTCAAAAAAGTAAATAAATTTGTGAAACAGTGTACTAAGATTAAGTTCAAATAAAAATTTTAGCGAAGCTAAAACATCGGTTTTAATTTTAAATTTACTAGTCTGGGTTTTTTAGATACGACTGTTCGTTAGTTGGTCAGACCACAATCTGCTCTTAGCATGTGAGAGTTAACAGCCTTGCACTAAGGGCGGATTCTGAACTGACCGACTGCGGACAGTTTTTTAGTTTAAGTACCCATTTTCAATTTTCCAATATTATCATCGGTCAAATGCTGAACATGCTGTGTTATTTTCTCTATTGGCCAATCCCACCAATTGATTTTGAGCAGTGTTTTAATATTTTCCTCCGAAAACCTCTTCCGAATTTCTTTAGCCGGGTTTCCTCCGACAATCGAATAGGGTGCTACGTCTTTTGTTACCACTGATTTTGTTGCTATTATTGCGCCATTTCCGATGGTCACACCTGGCATTATCGTTGCCCCGTATCCTATCCAAACATCATTGCCAACAAGTGTATTTCCTTTGGTCGGATATTCTTTTCCTTCCATTGCACCTGCCCAATCTTTCCCGAATATCGCGAATGGATAAGATGAAATTGCTTCATTCAAATGATTTGCACCATTCATAATAAAAGTTACATCTGAAGCGATCATGCAGAATTTTCCGATGATTAGTTGGTCACCAATAAAATCAAAAAGATACTTTACATTTTTTTCAAAATTTCCAACATCTTCAAAATCATCATAATAAGTATAATCGCCTACGATTATATTTGAGTTTTTAATGATGTTTTTAAGAAAACAGAGTCTATCATAATTGTCTAAAGGAAATTTTATATCTTTGTCAGGTATGCTCATGCTCTTAGTTCTTTATGAAATTGCGTGGTATAGTCGTCAGGCAAATGTTTTATAAAGTCATTTCGGTTGACTATTTATACTCTTTAACAAAGGGATTCGCCTGACGACTCTTCGGGGTATTATTGAATTTTTATGAGTATGTAAAATATTAGGGGAACTTTAATTTGTTTAAATGTATCATAAGTTCGTGGCATTAAAGGTACGTTAGTACCGACCCCGTTGGTGCGTATAAACGGAGTCGGTGCTAACGCACCTTATGAGTTTGGGAGAGCTTTCTTGCTACAAACAGGGACGGTGCGCTGCACCTTTTATATATAATTGCCCCTAATATTTTACGCACTCAATTTTCATCATTTCAAAAGCCTCAATAAATACTCTCCATAACCGCTTTTTTTCAAGCGATTGCCTTGCTCGCGGAGTTGTTCATCATTGATAAAGCCCATCTGATGGGCGACTTCTTCAGGACAACCAATTTTCAAACCCTGTCTTTCTTCGATAACTTGTATGAACTGCCCGGCTTGCATCAAAGATTGGTGCGTACCTGTATCCAACCACGCTGTTCCTCTATCAAGCAAGCCAACTTTCAAGTTTCCTTTTTCCAAATAATACTTATTCACATCGGTGATTTCGTACTCGCCACGCGGACTGGGTTTGAGGTTTTTGGCAACTTCAATGACCGAATTGTCATAAAAATACAAACCCGGTACGGCATAATTCGACTTAGGTTTTGTGGGTTTTTCTTCGATAGAAAGTGCCTTAAAATTATCGTCAAACTCTACTACACCGTAGCGTTCGGGGTCAGCTACTTGGTAGGCAAACACGACGCCGCCTTCGGGGTCGGAACTATCCTGCATGAGTTTTTGCAAGCCTGTACCGTAGAAAATATTATCACCTAAAATGAGCGCAGCCTTCTCATCGCCAATAAATTCTTCGCCCAGTACAAATGCCTGTGCGAGTCCGTTGGGGTCGTGCTGTGCTTTATAGCTGATTTTGCAGCCAAATTGTGAGCCGTCTTTGAGCAATTTCTCAAAATTCGGCAAATCGTAGGGCGTGGAAATGATGAGAATTTCGTTGATACCTGCCATCATCAAGGTCGAAAGCGGGTAATAAATCATTGGTTTGTCGTATACAGGCATCAACTGCTTGCTGACTGCCAGCGTTAGAGGGAACAGGCGTGTGCCGAGTCCACCGGCGAGGATTATTCCTTTCATATTTTTATTATTTTATTTCGGAATTGACCATTTATTGGGCAAACTCAAACCTATAAGGTTTCGTTATCGATTTAGTACAAATATAAAATTCATTAATAACGTTATTCCGCCCAATTAGTGGTTAATTCCGTTTTATTTTATTTTGTGGGGCAATAGGATAACCTTAATTTGACGTCAAAAGTAAGAAATAATCACTCAAAGTATCAAGAAAAATGCAAATTATCAAAGGCGGCTTATTGACGACAATACAGGATGGTGGACGATTTGGCTACCGAAATTTGGGTATTCCGCAATCGGGTACGATGGATGCACGAGCGCGAAAGCAAGCGAATTGGTTGGTCGATAATTCGCAGGATGCGCCTGTATTGGAATGTAGTTTTTGGGGTGGGATTTTTCGTTTTGATAAAAGAAAAATCATCGCACTCACAGGCGCAGATATGAACGCAAGACTGAACGGCGAGCCATGCGAAATGTACCGCAGCCATGAAGTAAAACCCGGCGATGTGCTGACACTCGGCTACGTCAGTGCGGGTACGCGGACATACATAGCCCTGCAAGGGAGGCCTGATATTGAAGTATTTATGGGGAGTTTTTCGACTTATACGGCGAGTCAATTTGGTGGTTTTAAAGGACGGGCATTGATAGCAGGCGATTCGATAGGGTGGGAAAGTAAGCATCCGAAAAATCCGAATCGTGTACTTCCCGAATATTTGCGACCTCATTTTTCTACAGAAAAAAATATAATAAGAATAGTACGCGGACCGGAATGGGAAATGTTGTCGGCTGCTTCGCAGCAATCATTTGAAAAATTATCTTACGAAATACACCGAGATAGCAATCGAATGGGTATTCGTTTGGTGGGCGAAAAAATGGAAATGAAGGAAGGTTTTTCGATGGTTTCGTCGGCGACTTTGCCTGGTACGATGCAGCTGCCGTCAAATGGGCAACCAATTGTACTCATGTACGATGGGCAGACGACAGGCGGTTATCCACGTATCGGGAAGGTGATTGAGGTAGATTTGGGACGTTTGGCGCAGATACCGCCGCAGGGTAGTTTACGTTTTAGAATCGTGGATGAAGGGGACGCAAGAGAGTTGTTTTTGTATGAAAATAAAAAGAGGTTTACGATATGATACCGTAAACCCCTGTTTGAGTTAAGGACTTTGTATTGAATTGCCGTTACAATTCTAAAGCCTTTAATGTTGGATTGTTGTAAAAATTGTAATTGTGTAATTGATTAATCTCAATAAGCACATTTTTTATTTACTGTACATTTTATTTTTTTTGTATTTGTGACATTCAATTTAAATATTTTTTTGCAAAAAGTGCTTGTCTTAATAAGTTTTACTTATTAAAATGTATATATTTTTTGTGAATTTAAACTGAAAACTATTTTTAAATAAAAAAATATTTTAAGTGTAGAGTTAAATTAAGAACTATTAGATATATTTATTTAAATTAAGTCTAATTATTTGATAATTAAGTAAATTAGAATGTTTTTATTAAGTCTAATTATCTGATAACTAATAAATTAGAATATTTTGTGCGAATTTAATTTCGGAATTGACCATTAATTGGGCAAAATCCTCAATGACCTCGTTAGAGGTCGAATATTGCTAACAATCTAATAAAAATCTATGTCGGTGAGCCTTTAGGTTCACAATAATGAGTACCTAAAGGCACTTTGTACGATTTTTTCACATAAAAAGCTACCAATATTTTGCACCTAACGGTGCTGCCCAATTAATGGTCAATTCGTAAATTCTCAATGAATGAGTGAGTGTCCCTATAATTATCGGGATGAATGAATGAATCATTTTTCACTAAAATTAGTAAATTTTATCTAAAAATCACAAGATTAAAACTTCTTGATTCATTCATTCTTTCATTCAAAATTCATTCATTGAGAACTTACGTCAATTCCGTTCAATTTTTAATATTTTCACCAACTTTATCTATCACAAAAGCATAATCGAAAGCAATTTCTTTTAATCGTTCATATCGTCCTGATGCGCCGCCGTGTCCTGCGTCCATATTCGTTTTTAATATCAAAGTATTATCGTTGGTTTTCATTTCGCGGAGTTTTGCCGTCCACTTGGCTGGCTCCCAATATTGCACACGCGGATCGTTGAGTCCAGCGGTGACGAGCATATGCGGATAGTTTTTTGCCTCGACGTTATCGTAGGGCGAGTAGGATTTCATGTAGTCGTAATATTCTTTGTTGTTTGGATTACCCCATTCTTCGTATTCGATGACGGTAAGGGGTATCGTTTCGTCCATCATCGTATTAATCACATCCACAAATGGCACATCAGCAACTACCGCCGCAAATAAGTCGGGGCGCATATTCGTAACCGCACCCATGAGCAAACCGCCTGCGCTGCCACCTTGTATGGCAAGGCGTTCTTTTGTCGTATATTTTTCGGAAATAACGTGTTCGGCACAAGCGATAAAATCGGTAAATGTGTTCTTCTTTTTGAGGTATTTACCGTCTTCGTACCACTGTCTGCCCATTTCGCTGCCGCCGCGTATATGCGCGAGTGCATACACAAAACCCCTATCCATCAAACTGATGCGCGTAGAGGCAAACGCCGGGTCGTAGCTATATCCATACGAGCCGTAACCTTGCAGGTAACAAGGGTTTTTGCCGTTCTTTTTCAAGCCTTTTTTATAAGCTATCGAAATCGGAACTTTCGTACCATCCTTCGCAGTAGCAAAGGTACGTTCGGTGATATAATTGCTTTTATCGTAGCCGCCGAGTACTTCGTATTCTTTCTTTAATATGAATTTTTTACTATTCATATCGTAATCGTACACAGTGTTTGGTGTGATAGGCGAGGTGTAGGTGAAGCGTACCAAATTGGTATTAAAATCAGGGTTTTCGCTGTTGCGATAAGTGTAGACGGGTTCGGGAAATTGGACTTCGTGTTTTTTATTATTTTCCAAATCGATAATCGAGATATTCTTAAAACCGCCCTCGCGTCCGTACACAACCAAGTGCTTTTTAAACGCTTCGACATTACTAATTAATACCTTTTCGCTGTGCGGAATAAATTCCTTCCAATACTTTCTATCCGTCTGCCCAACGGAGGTTTTCATCACTTTAAAATTAAGGGCATTATCATTGGTCGTGATATAAAAATCATCGCCGTGATGCGTCACGCTATACTCTTCATTTTGTTGGCGTTCTGCAAATACTTTGAATTTTCCAGTCGGATTATTGGTATCCAAATAACGATATTCGTTGGTCACTTGACTACCTAGACTAATAAAAATATACTGCTTGCTTTTCGTCTTGGTAGCTCCCAAAAAGAAGGATTCGTCTTTTTCCTCAAAGACCATTTCATCTTTCGTCGTACCGAGTTTGTGGCGGTGGAGTTGGTAGGGACGACGCGCCGGGTCGAGTTTCGTATAAAAGAAAGTCTCGTTATCATTTGCCCAAACGACAGTGCCGCCGGTGGTTTTGATTTGGTCATTGAGCATCTTGCCCGTTTCGAGGTTTTTGACATAAATATCGTACTGCTCAGAGCCGTCGTCGTCCATCGCATAAGCCAATAATTTGTGGTCATCACTCACTTCAAAACTCCGTAGCGAAAAATATTCTTTGCCTTCGGCGAGTTGGTTGCCATCCAGCAAAACCTCTTCCGCAGCCTCCAAATTGCCTTTTTTACGGCAGTAAATTCGGTAATTTTTCCCTTCTTCGGTACGGGTATAATAGTAGTAATCGCCATCTTTGACGGGTACAGAAAGGTCGGTTTCTTGTATGCGTGCGACCATTTCTTCATAGAGTTCTTCGCGTAGTTTTTCGGTATGTTTGGTCAACTCTTTGGTGTAGGTATTTTCTGCTTTGAGGTAGTCGATGACCTCCGAATTTTCCTTTTCTCGCAACCAGTAGTATTGGTCAACCCGTATATCTCCGTGCGTGGTGTCGCGGTGTTCGACCATCTTCGCTTTGGGTGCATCCATATCTATTTTATTTTTTTTTGACTTACAAGCAGCGCAAGCAAGTAGTATGAGAATGATTATTAGGTGTAATTTATTCATGTGCGATTGTTTTTACGTAAAACGATTTTGCAAGTCGTTCTACGTTACAAAGATAATGAAAAAATTATCGCTTTGGGCAAAATAAAAACAGCAGATAGTTTTAGTATTTGCTGTTTTTATTTTTCGGAAAAATATAATACGGACATTTCTGTCCGTGTTTTATACAGTACAAACGGGAATGTCTATGTTACGTTATAACTTCACGACACGCCGCGTCACTATTTGTTCATCCACCATCATTTGAATAAAATAAACGCCTTGTGCTGCCGCTGAAATATCAATCAAAGTACCGCTTTCCAGCTTGCCGCTTTGAATGAGTTGCCCCTTTGTATTGAGCAAATGATACGTGCCGCGTGGAATGCCTTCGACTTGAAATGTGCCTGTATTTGGATTGGGAAGGATAGCGAGGTCGGGGAAAAGGTCGTCGGGCGTAGTCGTCGCCGTCGTCAACATACTGACCATCACACTTTCTGTCGTATTGGTAAGTATGGGCGGATTTTGGTCAAAATAAATCCCTGCCGAGTTGCGAATGACGGTACTTTCTGCAAGCCCATCCAATGCGCTCATCATATACGTGACGTAGCCGTTGCTACCTTCCAAATTAGCCGTAGAATCCGGTAGAAAGATATTCTGAAAATCGAAGGTAATAATACCTTCATTATCCAAACTCGTATTCAACACCTCGCTATGACTGCTGCCCAATACCCGGAATGTTTCCCAATCCAGATTCGTATCCAATGTGTCGAGTATCGTTACATCGTAGGCGACATCGTTGCCCGTATTTTGAAAGCGAATGGTGTACACGAAATCTTCGCCGAATAAGACTTCATCGTATGGACGGTTAGGGTTGACGAGTTTATCATTGGGGTCGTAGGAGCAGCGGACTTCATCGGCGAATGTAAGGGCTTCTGCTGTATCTCCATTATCATCTGTATATTCTGTGAAAGTCTCAAAAAACAGGTAATCGCCGGGAGTAAAATCCGGCGGTCCGGGAACTAAGATACTTATCTGCGATGTGATGGATTGCGATGGATATAAATTGGTGAAATTCCAACCGTAATTGGTCGGTGTTGTGTTATTATCTATGATGTCGGGTTCATTGATAAAGGAAAAGTCGATTATTGCAGTATCCATTTGAAGCCATGTTGTACCTGTTGCGACTGTTGTACCAATATTTTTTGTAGTAATATCAACAATAACCTCTTCATGACACCTTAGCCACGGTAAATTGACTGTAGTGAGTAAATCTGATATTAGTTCACTTGGATACAATCCAAAATACACAGACGAGGTTTCGCCCGCATTGATAGTAGTAAAATAGGAAGCAGAATCTGTGGTGATTAGCCATTCCGTTCCCAAATCTATGGTGACTACATAGTTGCCTGTATCCAGTAAATAGATGTTGTTATTGTTTCCATAAATACTAAGGCTATCCGGTGAAATCAATAGAGGAATATCACCCAATAAAGGCTCGTCACTATCTTGTATTTGATTTTGATTAGCATCGAAAAATGTAAAGTATTGAAGTTCGCCATAAATTAAACATTCGCAGTTTTCAGCGTCCAATAGTGTATTCTCCGGGCAGGTCGATATATTTACCAGTTCGCATGTACATTCAAACAAAAAATCATCCGTCAATTCACAGCCATCATCCGGGCTAGGGAAGTCACCATCAAAAATTTCCCAATCGCATAAATCCATATTATATATGGCATATTGGTAACATTCCAAATCCGGATATATAGGGTCGCAACTAGATATTTGCCATTGACAGAGTGTTGTATCGAAAAATATACATTCAACCTCATAACATGCAACTATCGGCTCTTCCGGCAATGTACATGAGCCATCATCTATATTTGCATCTGGATTATAATTAGTCCCACAAAGATCGGTACAGCCAAATATAGCGTTAGGCAAACACTCACAATCTTCGGCATCGAACACAGTACCGACGGGGCAGTTGGGCGTATGTATAGTCGTGCAAGTCGCAATATCCAACGAATCAATTGTAAATGCACAACTATCATCTTCCGCCTCCGGAAATCCGCTATCGAAAACCTCCCATTGACATGTAATATCATTAAATATCGCCGATTGATCACATTCGGTTTCGGGTGCTTCGGGCTGTTCACCCGTTACTATCCAATCGCATATATTTTCATCAAAAGTTGCCGTTGACCAACACTCCAGAGCAGGTTCCACAGGAGGATTTCCCGTCACTTCCCATTGACAGGTTGGAGGATTGATGCTAGCAGTTTGCCAACATTCAGTAATCGGTTCTTCGGGTAGTATGCACGAACAGTCGTCCACATCTGCATTGGGATTGTAGTTGTTGGCACAAGGGGCGGTACAGCCGGGAGTTGTCTGCCCGAATGTATATCCCATACTCAAAAGCGCAAATAAAAAAGTAAAATAAAGTCTCATGTATTTTTGTTGAAAAGGTGAAACAATCATAAGCAGACAGTCTGAAACTGTCTGCTCATTTGTTTTTGTTTTTTGAGAAAATAAAATTCATTGAAAATTATAGCTTGACAACTCGCCGCGTCACCATCTGCTCATCGACCATCATTTGAATAAAATAAATGCCTCGTGCTGCCGCTGAAATATCAATCAAAGTACCGCTTTCCAGCTTGCCGCTTTGAATGAGTTGCCCCTTTGTATTGAGCAAATGATACGTGCCACGTGGGATGCCTTCGACTTGAAATGTGCCTGTATTTGGATTGGGAAGAATGGCGAGGTCGGGGAAAAGGTCGTCGGGCGTAGTCGTCGCCGTCGTCAACATACTGACCATCACACTCTCTGTCGTATTAGTAAGTATGGGCGGGTTTTGGTCAAAATAAATCCCTGCCGAGTTGCGAATGACGGTACTTTCTGCAAGCCCATCCAACGCGCTCATCATATACGTGACGTAGCCGTTGCTACCTTCCAAATTAGCCGTAGAATCCGGTAGAAAGATATTCTGAAAATCGAAGGTAATAATACCTTCATTATCCAAACTCGTATTCAACACCTCGCTATGACTGCTACCCAATACCCGGAATGTTTCCCAATCCAAATTCGTATCTAATGTATCGCGTATCGTTACATCGTAGGCGACATCATTCCCCGTATTTTGAAAGCGAATGGTGTACACGAAATCTTCGCCGAATAAGACTTCATCGTATGGGCGGTTGGGGTTGACGAGTTTGTCATTGGGGTCGTAGGAGCAGCGGACTTCGCCGCCGCAGGTAATGCCTTCTTGTGTATGTGAGCCGTTGGCATCCGTGTATTCTGCCAGCGATTCGAGTAGCAATATATCACCCACCGCAAAATCGGGCGGTCCGGGGACTAATATCTCCACCTGCCATGTTGCAGTTTCATAAGGGTATAAGTCTGTGAAATTCCAACCATAACTGGTCGGCGTTGAATTATTATCTATGAGGTCAGGTTCATTGATAAAAGAAAAATCAACGATTGCCGTATCTATTTGAAGCCATGTTGTGCCACTGACGACTGTCGTACCAAGATTTTTTGTGATTATATCAATGGTGTACAGCTCATTACATCTTGGCCACAGTGCATAAACGGTAGTTTGGACATCCGATACCAATTCACTCGGATATAAACCGAATTGTACCGGAATAGTATCGTTTATATTTACATCAATAAAATATGAAATAGAATCTGTTGTTAGCAGCCATTCTGTTCCTGTATCTATGCTTACGTTATAGTTGCCCGGTTCGAGCAAATACAAGTTGTCATTGCTGGTGTAAATATTGAGGTTATTTGAGTTGAGCATTAAAGGTATGTCAGACATAAGAGGCTCACCATTGTCTTGGATTTGATTTTGATTAGTGTCGTAGAAGGTAAGGTTTTGAATACCTCCGTAAACGACGCACTCGCAGTTTTCGGCATCCAATATCATACCGATGGGGCAGTTTGCTGCATTTATGACCATACAAGTTGCATCATCGAAAGCATCATCGGTTATATCGCAGTTGTCGTCTATTTCGGGCATTTCACCTGTGATAATCCATTTACAGAGATTATCATTGAGGGTAGCGGTTTGCCAACATTCTATAATAGGTTCTATAGGCTGTCCAGTTCCCACTTCCCACATACAGATGTTATCATTGAAAACAGTACTTTCATAACATGCTGTATTTGGTTCTTCAGGCTGTGTGCCCGATATCCCCCATTCGCATATTGAAGTCATAAAGGTTGCTATTTCCCAACATTCAACATCAGGCTCTACGGGTTGCACACCTACTACTTCCCACTCGCAAGTGGTGCTATTGAAAATGAGTGTTTCCCAACATGCTATCATCGGTTCTTCGGGTAATTCACACAAACCATTATCCACGTCCGCATCGGGGTTGTAGTTAGTAGCGCAGGGGTCGGTACAGCCTCCGGTAGCACCGACCACGCAATCACAATTCGCAGCATCGAAGCCCGTACCATCCGGGCAATTTGGTATATGCACCGTTGTACAAGTTACTTCATCAAAAGAATCATCTGTCAGGTCGCAGTTGTCATCTATTTCGGGCATCTCACCTGTGATGATAAATTCGCATGTTGTATTATCAAATACCGATGTTTGCCAACATTCGATGACAGGTGCTTCGATAGATACATGAGTTATTTCCCATTGGCAAGCCGTAGCATTGAAGTTTGTCGCTTCCCAACACTCAACAGCGGGTTGTTCGGGCATTTCGTCTGTAATTTCCCAGTCGCATACCGCAGGGTCATCATTAAAGATGGCTACCTGCCAACATTCGAGACCCGTTGGTGGGTCAATTGGGTTGGATGTTATTTCCCATTGGCAAGTTGAGGTACTAAACGTCACTACTTGATAACATTCCAAACCGGTCGGTTCTTCTATCAATATACACGAGCCATCATCTACGGTGGCATCGAGGTCGTAGTTAGTAGCGCAGGGGTCGGTACAGCCTCCGGTGGCACCAAGCACACAGTCGCAATTGGCAGCATCAAACCCTGCACCATCAGGACAATTCGGCGTATTTACGACCATACAAGTTATCTCATTGAAAGTGTCATCCGTAAGTTCGCAAGTATCGTCTACTTCCGGCATCTCGCCCATGATATCCCATTGACAGGTTACATCATTGAAGGTGGCTGTTTGCCAACACTCAACAGCGGGTTGTTCGGGTTGAGTGCCTATTATTTGCCAAGCACAAACTCCTAGATCATTATTAAGTATGGCTGTTTGCCAACATTCTATATCAGGCTCTTCGGGCAATTCGCATGAGCCATCATCTACGGTGGCATCAGGGTTGTAATTGGTGGCACATGGCTCAGTGCAACCGAGTGTATCCTGCCCGAATACACACCCTACACTCAAAAGCGCGAACAAAAGAGTAAAAAACAGTCTCATAGTGTTGTATTTTAAAAAGGTGAAATAATCAAGAGCAGACAGCCTAAAACTGTCTGCTTATTTATTTTTTTGAGAAAAATAAAATTCATCAAAAATTATAGTCTGACCACTCGCCGCGTCACCATCTGCTCATCCACCATCATTTGAATAAAATAAATGCCTCGTGCTGCCGCTGAAATATCAATCAAAGTACCGCTTTCCAGCTTGCCGCTTTGAATGAGTTGCCCCTTTGTATTGAGCAAATGATACGTGCCACGTGGGATGCCTTCGACTTGAAATGTGCCTGTATTTGGATTGGGAAGAATGGCGAGGTCGGGGAAAAGGTCGTCGGGCGTAGTCGTCGCCGTCGTCAACATACTGACCATCACACTCTCTGTCGTATTAGTAAGTATGGGCGGGTTTTGGTCAAAATAAATCCCTGCCGAGTTGCGAATGACGGTACTTTCTGCAAGCCCATCCAACGCGCTCATCATATACGTGACGTAGCCGTTGCTACCTTCCAAATTAGCCGTAGAATCCGGTAGAAAGATATTCTGAAAATCGAAGGTAATAATACCTTCATTATCCAAACTCGTATTCAACACCTCGCTATGACTGCTACCCAATACCCGGAATGTTTCCCAATCCAAATTCGTATCTAATGTATCGCGTATCGTTACATCGTAGGCGACATCATTCCCCGTATTTTGAAAGCGAATGGTGTACACGAAATCTTCGCCGAATAAGACTTCATCGTATGGGCGGTTGGGGTTGACGAGTTTGTCATTGGGGTCGTAGGAGCAGCGAACTTCGCCGCCGCAGGTGATGCCTTGTTCTGTATGTGAGCCGTTGGCATCGGTGTATTCTGTCAGCGATTCGAGTAGCAATATATCACCCACCGCAAAATCGGGCGGTCCGGGTACTAGTATTTCTACTTGCCATGTCACCGTTTCGGAGGGATACAAATTGGTAAAATTCCAGCCATAACTTGTCGGAAAAGTGCTATTATCCACGACATCCGGTGGATGAATAAAAGTAAAGTCAACAATTGCCGTATCCATTTGAAACCAAGTCGTACCACTTGCTAAAGTTGTCCCTATATTTTTTGTGCTGACATCAATGGTGTACAATTCATTGCATCTGGGCCAAAGCGCATAGACGGTAGTTTGTACATCTGAATTTAGCTCGCTCGGATATAAGCCAAAGTGGACGGGAATAGTATCATTTACATTGACGGTAATAGAATATGAAGTCAAATCTGTTGTGAGCATCCATTCCGTACCCGTGTCTATACTGACGGTATAATTGCCGGGTTCGAGTATATATAAGTTTTCATTATTGGTATAAATACTAAGTCCATTTGAATTGAGCATCAAAGGAATAGACATAAATGGCTCGCCATTATCCTGTATTTGATTTTGGTTCTCATCATAAAAGGTGAAATTTTGAATACCTCCATAAACGACACACTCGCAGTTTTCGGCATCAAACACCAGACCGATAGGGCAGTTTGGTTCATTTATTACTTCACAAGTTGCATCATCGAAAGCATCATCCGTTATATCGCAGTTGTCGTCTATTTCGGGCATTTCACTTGTAAGAATCCATTCACAGATATAATCATTGAAGGTAACGGTTTGCCAACATTCTGTAGTTGGGGGAGATATCGGCTGTGGACCGCTTACTTCCCATTCGCAGGTGTTGTTATTGAAAGTGACATTCTGGTAACATTCTGCCTCCGGTTTTTCAGGCGGTGTGCTCGATATTCCCCATTCGCATATTGAAGTCATAAAGGTTGCTATTTCCCAACATTCAACATCAGGCTCTACGGGTTGCACACCTACTACTTCCCACTCGCAAGTGGTGCTATTGAAAATGAGTGTTTCCCAACATGCTATCATCGGTTCTTCGGGTAATTCACACAAACCATTATCCACATCGGCATCGGGGTCGTAGTTAGTAGCGCAGGGGTCGGTACAGCCTCCAATGGCATTGACCACACATTCACAATTCGCAGCATCGAAGCCTGTACCATCTGGGCAATTTGGTATATGGACTGCGGTACAAGTTACCTCATTAAAAGAATCATCTGTCAGGTCGCAGTTGTCATCTATTTCGGGCATCTCACCTGTGATGGTAAATTCGCATGTTGCAGTATCGAATACGGATGTTTGCCAACATTCAGTAGCAGGTGCTTCGATATACACATAAGTTATTTCCCATTGACAAGCCGTAGGAATATAGGTTGCCGTTTCCCAACACTCAACAGCGGGTTGTTCGGGCATCTCGCCGACGATGGTAAATTCGCATGTTCCAGTATCAAATACAAATGTTTGCCAACATTCCAATTCAATAGCAGGTGCTTCGATAGGTACATAAGTTATTTCCCATTGGCAAGTTGTAGGATTGAGGTTTGCCGCTTCCCAACATTCCAAATTGGTCGGTTCTTCAGGCAATATACACGAACCATCATCTACATTGGCATCAGGGTTATAATTGGTGGCACATGGCTCTGTACAGCCGGGTATGTCTTGTCCAAGTACACAGCCTATACTCAAAAGCGCAAATAAAAAAGTAAAATAAAGTCTCATGTATTTTTGTTAAAAAGGTGAAACAATCATAAGCAGACAGTCTGAAACTGTCTGCTCATTTGTTTTTGTTTTTTGAGAAAAATAAAATTCATCAAAAATTATAGCCTGACCACTCGCCGCGTCACCATCTGCTCATCCACCATCATTTGAATAAAATAAACACCTTGCGCTGCTGCTGAAATATCAATCAAAGTACCGTTTTCCAGCTTGCCGCTTTGAATGAGTTGCCCCTTTGTATTGAGCAAATGATACGTGCCACGTGGGATGCCTTCGACTTGAAATGTGCCTGTATTTGGATTGGGAAGAATGGCGAGGTCGGGGAAAAGGTCGTCGGGCGTAGTCGTCGCCGTCGTCAACATACTGACCATCACACTCTCTGTCGTATTAGTAAGTATGGGCGGGTTTTGGTCAAAATAAATCCCTGCCGAGTTGCGAATGACGGTACTTTCTGCAAGCCCATCCAACGCGCTCATCATATACGTGACGTAGCCGTTGCTACCTTCCAAATTAGCCGTAGAATCCGGTAGAAAGATATTCTGAAAATCGAAGGTAATAATACCTTCATTATCCAAACTCGTATTCAACACCTCGCTATGACTGCTACCCAATACCCGGAATGTTTCCCAATCCAAATTCGTATCTAATGTATCGCGTATCGTTACATCGTAGGCGACATCATTCCCCGTATTTTGAAAGCGAATGGTGTACACGAAATCTTCGCCGAATAAGACTTCATCGTATGGGCGGTTGGGGTTGACGAGTTTGTCATTGGGGTCGTAGGAGCAGCGGACTTCGCCGCCGCAGGTAATGCCTTCTTGTGTATGTGAGCCGTTGGCATCCGTGTATTCTGCCAGCGATTCGAGTAGCAATATATCACCCACCGCAAAATCGGGCGGTCCGGGGACTAATATCTCCACCTGCCATGTTGCAGTTTCATAAGGGTATAAGTCTGTGAAATTCCAACCATAACTGGTCGGCGTTGAATTATTATCTATGAGGTCAGGTTCATTGATAAAAGAAAAATCAACGATTGCCGTATCTATTTGAAGCCATGTTGTGCCACTGACGACTGTCGTACCAAGATTTTTTGTGATTATATCAATGGTGTACAGCTCATTACATCTTGGCCACAGTGCATAAACGGTAGTTTGGACATCCGATACCAATTCACTCGGATATAAACCGAATTGTACCGGAATAGTATCGTTTATATTTACATCAATAAAATATGAAATAGAATCTGTTGTTAGCAGCCATTCTGTTCCTGTATCTATGCTTACGTTATAGTTGCCCGGTTCGAGCAAATACAAGTTGTCATTGCTGGTGTAAATATTGAGGTTATTTGAGTTGAGCATTAAAGGTATGTCAGACATAAGAGGCTCACCATTGTCTTGGATTTGATTTTGATTAGTGTCGTAGAAGGTAAGGTTTTGAATACCTCCGTAAACGACGCACTCGCAGTTTTCGGCATCCAATATCATACCGATGGGGCAGTTTGGTTCATTTATTACTTCACAAGTTGCATCATCGAAAGCATCATCCGTTATATCGCAGTTGTCGTCTATTTCGGACATTTCACCCATGATGTCCCATTGACACAATACATTATTAAATATTGCTGTTTCCCAACATTCGACAGCGGGTTCTACGGGTTGAGGGCTATATATATCCCACTCACAAGTGTTGTCGTTAAAAATCGCTGTTTCATAACATTCCGTCTCCGGTTCTTCAGGCTGTGTGCTCAATACCGTCCATTGACATATTGCATCGATAAACCACGCAGTTTCCCAACATTCAACATAAGGCTCTACGGGTTGCACACCTACTACTTCCCACTCGCAAGTGGTGCTATTGAAAATGAGTGTTTCCCAACATGCTATCATCGGTTCTTCGGGTAATTCACACAAACCATTATCCACGTCCGCATCGGGGTTGTAGTTAGTAGCGCAGGGGTCGGTACAGCCTCCGGTAGCACCGACCACGCAATCACAATTCGCAGCATCGAAGCCCGTACCATCCGGGCAATTTGGTATATGCACCGTTGTACAAGTTACTTCATCAAAAGAATCATCTGTCAGGTCGCAGTTATCATCTATTTCGGGCATCTCACCTGTGATGGTAAATTCGCATGTTGTACTATCAAATACCGATGTTTGCCAACATTCAGTAGCAGGTGCTTCGATATACGCATAAGTTATTTCCCATTGGCAAGTTGTAGGATTATAGGTTGCCGTTTCCCAACACTCAACGGCGGGTTGCTCGGGCATCTCGCCGACGATGGTAAATTCGCATGTTCCAGTATCAAATACAAATGTTTCCCAACATTCCATAGCAGGTGCTTCGATAGGTACATAAGTTATTTCCCATTGGCAAGTTGTAGGATTGAGGTTTGCCGCTTCCCAACATTCCAAATTGGTCGGTTCTTCAGGCAATATACACGAACCATCATCTACATTGGCATCAGGGTTATAATTGGTGGCACATGGCTCTGTACAGCCGGGTATGTCTTGTCCAAGTGCACAGCCTATACTCAAAAGCGCAAATAAAAAAGTAAAAAGTAGTCTCATGGTATTCTATTTTAAAAAGGTAAAACAATCAAAGAAAAGGAAAATACTCAGCAAGGGCGTAAAGAAAAAGGGTTCTTTGACAATTTTTGCATTTTCCTCCAATATGGCTTTAGCCCATTGCAATAAGTAACTAAACAACAATGGGTTAAAACCGCATTGGAGGAAGGATGAGCCGTTTTGCAAAAATTGTCAAAGAACCAGAAAAAGGTCAGCAGATTTCGTTTTGTGTCAGTTAAAAACCGTTTATCGGGCAAAGTAACACGCTAATACACTCGGTAGAATCTTCTACTATTAATTCGTGCATGTTAAAAACTGTTTATCGGGCAAAGTAATACGCTAATGTACAAATTTTTATATGAAAATAAAAAAATCATAACACTTTCGTCCTATGCCGATACACACGCAAAATAGCAGAACGCCATTTTAGCGGTAATTTGAATAATAATTTTTCGAGAAAAAAAGTCAATTGACCTAAAAACAATCCGAAGCGATTTTTTGTGGTTAATTTCGGTTTTAATGTGGTCGTATATCCAAAATCAGCGGCTACTGCACCTGCGATTTTAAAGATACACGCCTCATCTTCCGGCTGAATATTACCTTGCCATGCGGTCGCTTTTTTCGGGTCTATGGGGTCGGTTATTTTTTTATTCCAATCAAATACATTCTTTGAATGTTTGTAAAACTCCAACAAACTCGGCATGAAATCTACCCCCAAAAACACGCATATACACTCCAATGTCGCTTGCGTATCTGTCAGTAATTTTTCGTAAGAAATCACCAAAATTCTATCCGGCATTTCACGCTGCCAAGCCAATACGCACTCATTATACTTTTTCCAACGATGCGCCAATGCCGCCACATCATCCACATCAAAATCTACATTCTGATACGACAACACATTCGCGCGCGGATCACGCACAAGGTGTACAAATTTTGATTTAGGATAAAGCTGCGATAAACGCTTGATATACAGGCTGTACTCAGGATTTTTATCACCTAAAAGAACCGCATTTTGTTTGTCATTTCGCTGTGCGTATTCATAATAAATCGCTTTACACAAGTCAGAAAAACGACTTTCGGGCGGGTATGTTTGCAGTAAATTATGAACGGCCTCGGGTGTACTTTGCCACCAATCTTTTAGTTTTTCTTCTGAAAAAAGGTCGCGGATGAAAGCGGTTTTACGTTCGGCAGTCCATTTTTTTGTGTTAATATATTTTCCATACAAATGAATGATAAAAAGGGCTTCGGGCGTCACACAAATATTGGGATGTATATCAAGGATAGATTGTAACAGCCACGTCCCCGACCTGCCGCGCCCGGTGATGAAAAAGAGATTTTTAGCTCGTATGTTTTCGTATGTATGCAAGATGGAACGTGGATTTTTTTTGACGTGAAATATAACACGGATTCGGCAGATTGAACGGATGATGCAGATTTTTTATAATGGTAAAGGTAATAATGTCTTCGCCAAATTGAGAATTGAGAATGTATATTTGAGGATTGATTTTAAATTATAATGTATAGTCAATTAATTTTTAGTTTTTTACAAAAAAAAAATCTGCGTTCTATTTATCTTTTTAGCAACCGTAAAAATCCGCATCATCCGTTCAATCTGCCAAATCCGCGTTCTATTTCACGTCAAATACTCATCCTTGATGATAAAAAGCGGACGCTCTCGCGACTCATTATAGGTGCGATACACGTACTCGCCCAATACGCCAATCGAAATCAACTGCACCCCACTAAAAAAGAAAATCGCCAGTGCGAGCGTTGTAAAACCTTGCGGAGCGTCATTATAAAGAAAGTATGAAACAAGAATTTTTATAAAATATAAAAACGTGAACGTCAACGTAATGTAGCCTAATCGCCGCATCACTCGCACCGGTAAGCTACTAAAACTAAACATCCCGTTATACGCCAATTGGAAGAGTTGTTTGAAATCGTATTTCGGTTCTCCGGCGAATCGCTCGGCACGCTCATACTCCACGCCTGCCTGCGGATAACCCACCCACGCACGTATGCCGCGCAGGTAAAGACTTTGCTCTTGCATTGTGAGCATCCTATCCAATACGCGACGCGACATCATACAAAAATCACCACTATCCAAGGGAATGTTTGTATCCGATATTTTGGCGAGTAGGCGATAGTAGAGCCAGTAGGCAAATTTTTTCACCAAGCCTTCCTTGCGCTTTTTTCGGACGGCATAGACGACGTCGAAGCCCTCGTTCATTTTGTTGTAAAAACGCTCAAAAATTTCCGGTGGGTCTTGCAAATCGCCGTCCATCACGCCGATGTATTCACCTTTTGCCACGCTAAATCCTGCGAGTACTGCCGACTGATGACCAAAGTTGCGTGATAGCGAAACGGCTTTGAATCGCGGGTCTTTTTTGTGGTACTCAATGAGTTGGGAAAGGCTCGTGTCGTGGCTGCCATCGTCCACGCAGATAATCTCGAAACTATCTGTAAATGAACTGATTGCAGCCATTGTTCGACGGTATAATTCGTCGATACCTTCGGATTCATTATAGACGGGAATGACGATAGAAATTTGCATGGTGTGATTATATGATTATGGAACTATCGTTCCCAAATTTCGGCTTCCCAAGCCTCTACATTGCGCTCCGTTTTTGAAAAACCAATTCCTACGAGATAGATGGTCTTGAGAGAATTGGCGTATGACTTTATATATTCTCTGTTTTTGATTTGTTTGATGGCATTTTCGGCGGGTTCGTCCAATTTAAACTCCATCAAGTGCAGGAATTTTTCAGTTTCGACAATCAGGTCTAACCGTCCTTTATGTTTGGTAATTTCACATTCGACATGCAAACCCAAAAAAGAGGAAATTAAGTAAATGATAGTTTGAAAATAGCCTTCCCACATCTTGAATGCGGCTTCTTCCGATTTATCTTTTGGGTGCAAATGGTAGGAAATATCGGCAAGGAGTATCTCCAATTGATGTACAAACGCCTTTAAATTTCCCTCTTCAAGCCCTTCTTGCATCCTGATGAGTGCATTGCCAACGGTGCCGTGTTGTTTGTAGGTAAATGCCTGTAATAAATTGTGTGTGAGGGAATGATACACTTCTACATTGGGGTAGCCCAGAAAATAATTTGCGCGGTAGCCTTTCCGTTCTATCTGCTTGATAGTCAGGTAGCCTGTCTGGAAAAGTAAGCCTGTCATCTCGAGGTCTTCCAAAGAGAATTTGTCGAAAAAATCAATGTCTACTTTTACTTCCTCCAAATCTTTAGGGTTAATGCCTCTGTCCCGAATCGTTTCTACTAAAAATGTCGGTGTACCTGTCGCAAACCAAAAATTGCCAAAATATTTTTTAGCAAAAAAACTAAGCACAGAGAAAGGATTGTACAGTTTAGTGGTAACATCGTAGGAGTAGCCGTTGTACCATAACTTAATGCCTTTGAGGAGTTCTTCTTGGCTCATTTTAAGGTGCTTGGCGGTTGATTCAATATAATTTTTTGTGAAATATTCAAGTAATTCACTGTGCGTAATTCCCAGTAGGTCATACGCAAGAGGGTCTATCGTCAAATCCTGTAAATTATTCAAATCCGAAAACAGGCTCACTTTGCTAAATTTGGAAACGCCTGTGATGAATAAAAAATGTAGATGCCCTTGCGAGTCTAAGCCCTTTAAAGGTGAAAAGAACTCCCCCAAAACGGCACGGTTGGCGGCAGCTTTTTCGGGTGCTGTCAAAAAATCGACGATAGGTTTGTCATATTCATCAATCAATACGACAACAGATGTGTATTTTTCGGCGATTCGTTTTACCAAAAATTTAAATTGTAAACGGATGTCCGAATCAGGAATTTCTACACCATATTGTTGTGCATAATCCTGAAGGATATAAGTGATACCTTTCTTGAGACTTGACGTTTCTTTGCCGATTTCTGCAAAGTTGAATTGTAAGACCGGATGCTTATCCCATTGATAATCCGTTTTTTCTGCAATATACAGCCCTTCAAATAAGTCTTTTTCTCCATCAAAAATATAACGCAAAGTGGTGAGCAACAAGGATTTACCAAACCGACGAGGGCGAGACAAAAAGTACAGTTTACCTTTATCTATCAACTCATAGATTTGCTGCGTCTTATCTACATACAGATAGCCGTGTTCTATGATTTCTTTAAAATTTTGAAGCCCTATCGGTAGTTTTTTCATCTTGCAAGATAGTCGTCTTTTACCAAAATTTCGTTTGATGCGGGTAGCGTACTTCGTACATATCGGTGACCATGATACGGAGTTTTTCGCGCAATTCTGCCATATTTTCTTTATTAATTGCCGAAATAAATACGACATTTTCGCCGTTTTGCTTGATTTTGCTTTGGACGAGTTCAGCTTCGATTTCCTGTTTGGTTTCCGTATCGAGCATTTCGTCAAAATAACGCTTGCGATACAGATCCATCTTATTGAAAACGAGTAGCGTAGGAATGTCTTCAGCGTTGAGGTCTTTGAGGGTTTGGGTCACGACTCTAATGTGGTCTTCGTACTGCGGATGCGCGATGTCCACCACATGAATCAGCAAATCACTCTCGCGTACCTCATCCAAAGTAGATTTGAAACTCTCAATAAGGTGCGTCGGCAATTTTCGTATAAAACCAACAGTATCAGAGAGTAAGAAAGGCATTTGACCAAAAACGACTTTACGAACCGTCGTATCGAGTGTCGCAAAAAGTTTGTTTTCGGCAAATACTTCGGACTTACTGAGTTGGGTCATTAGGGTCGATTTGCCGACATTCGTATAGCCGACCAACGAAACCCGTACCAACTGCCCACGATTTTTGCGGCGCACAGCATTTTGTTGGTCGATTTTTGCCAATCGCTTTTTGAGTAGCGAAATTTTATCGCGGACGATACGGCGGTCAGTTTCGATTTCCGTTTCCCCCGGTCCGCGCATTCCAATACCTCCACGCTGGCGTTCCAAGTGCGTCCACAGTCCGCGTAGGCGTGGGAGCATGTATTGCATTTGCGCGAGTTCGACTTGTGCTTTTGCTTGTGCGCTTTGTGCGCGATTCGCAAAAATATCGAGGATTAGCGTACTTCTATCGAGTATTTTACGCTTGATATGTTCTTCGAGAATACTGGTTTGTTTGCCTGACAAATCATCGTCAAATATCACTAAGTCGATGTCGTTATTTTCGACATACTCCACGATTTCTTCGAGTTTGCCCTTCCCTACGAAGGTGGCATTTTGCGGTTTATGCAATTTCTGAATGAAGCGTTTTTCGACGATTGCTCCCGCCGTACTCGCCAGAAAATCCAGTTCAGCCAGATACTCTTCGACCTGTTCCATCGTCTGATTGTACGTGACCAACCCAACGATAACAGCGCGTTCTGCCTCCTTTTTGAGTCCCTGATTTTTCTTTTTATTAATATCCCAGTCTGCCATATATATTTTTAAAATTCCAATTTTTAAGTACCAAATTCCAAGTATCAGTAGCAAAATAAATGTATATTCTCGACTTATTCTTTTTCCTTTATACTTCACCAAATTTTTCTTAAATACAGTGAGTATTCGCGTCAAATTTGGTTAGGGAAGAGGAAGAAAATAATCTACCCCAAATGAAGAAGTTATTTTTTTTATATGTTTGGCTAAATTTGACGCACATAGCCGAGCTACGTAAGGAAGATTTAGTGAAAGAAATTAAATAAATTGTTCCAAAATGCGCCGTAATTTTTTCTTCTAAAGAATTCAAAAAATCGTTGCATAGACATAGCTACGGAACTATTTTTTGTGTTTTTTAGAAGGCAAAAGAACAAGCATAATGGGGCAAGTTATTTATTTTCTTTCACTTAGTGAAACATATAAGAAAAAGAACAATTCAGACAGGTAGATTATTTTTTTCGTCTTCCCTTAGTCTAAAGAAAAAATAATGACACGAAGAATGTACATTTATTTAATTCCTGATACTAAAGCTACCAACTCTGATTTAATAAATAAAGGTAGGTGCCTACAAACAAGAGTGTCAGAAAGATGAGCGTTGCACCAAGTGCAATACCGGCGATGGCATGAGACTTTGATTTTTTATTGTAGTCTCCTCGTTTCAGTACAATAATGCCTGTAATGATAGCTGCCACAGCTACAAGAAGCCCTATACCTCCTGTAAATATCGACAAAAAAGAACCAATTCCCAGCCACATGGATGTTTGTGATAAAGATGATGGGTGGTCTCCATCGTGTTTTATTTTATTTTCTATTTTTTTAAGGGTAATTTTTTGGATAAAATTTGGTTTTTTCTTGCGAGTTTGTTCGGTTTTTTGTGGCGGTGTTTTTGTTTGTGAAACGGGGTTAGCAATTGATAATGAGTTAATTATAAAAATAAATATTATGAGTGTAAATACAGATTTAAAAATATGCATAGTTTATACTTTTGCGAAAGTGAATAAGTTGTTTTCTTTTACTTAATAAAACATATAAAAAAAAGAACAATTCAGACGGGTAGATTATTTTTTTCGTCTTCCCTTATTTTGTGCTTAGTTTTTCTCTTGAAGACAGGCGTTTATCTGGATAAATAACTGTTTTCAAGGGGAAAAATAAGCGCAAAAGAAACCGTCCAAATCGGGAAATTATTGTTTTATCGTTACTTATCTTTAAATCGCTCTATCGTCCTGCGCTCGCGTTTGGTGGGTCGCCCTACACCTTTTTCGCGTTTTTCATTCGACACTTTGCTGACATACCAACTGTTAAATTTGTTCATCTCATCTTTTGACGTCAGGTTTTCGTAGCAAGGCTCAGCGAGTGTAGCCGATACTCGTTTTTGAATCAAATCCACGACCTTAAAAACCATCTCAAAGCCCTCCTTACGCACCAACAAAGTCTCCCCGCGAGAGAGCATATACGAAGCCTTTACAGGTTTATCGTCTATCTTAACTTTATTACTTTTGCAAGCATCTGTTGCCATCGTGCGCGACTTGAATATCCGCACACTCCACAACCATTTATCTACTCTTACTTTATCCATTTTTAGTTGATTGGTCTATTAGACTTTATTTAGGAATATTTTGTATGCAGCTAATATTGTCTTTTTCCGATACTCTTCCCCTATTTTTCGCTCCGTACCGTAGGGTATGCAGCTCAAAATGAGGCTCGATTATCGAAAAAATACAAAATTCCATGCATACAAAATATTCCTAAATAAAGTCTATTGAGTTTATGGAGTTTGTAGAGTTTATGAAGGAATATGAATTTTGCAAAGCGAAATTTCAACTCTATAAACTAAATACCTACGCCTTCTCCAAGCTTCGATTTATCCAACAGCGGAAACTCAAGCTCCATACCTTCCAGAGTTTTCAAAACGGTTTGTGCGACATAAAAGTTCCGATACCAGCGTTGGTCGGCAGGAACCACGTACCAGGGCGCAACATTGCAGCGGTTGATGGCGTCTTCGTATGCGTCCATATATTTGTCCCACAACTTGCGTTCTTTCCAGTCGCCATCATTATGTTTATAATTTTTTTCGGGCAAATCAAGTCGCTCCTGCAATTTCTCTAATTGACGTTCTGGTGAAAGGTGTAAGAAAAACTTCAGTACCGTCGTGCCATTATCTTTTTGCAATAAATCCTCAAAAGCATTGATGGCATTGATGCGTATATCGACCCGTTCTTCATCTATCCAGCCATGTACCCGCTGAATCAGAATGTCCTCATAATGAGAACGATTGAACACCTGAATCGTCCCTTTTGCGGGTGCGTGCTTGTGTATGCGCCAGAGGAAATCGTGGGCAAATTCTTCTTCCGTTGGCTTTTTAAAACCCTTCGCGCTCACACCTACTGCGCTGCAATAGCGAAAAATACGCTTCGTCAAACCATCTTTTCCACTTGAATCCATGCCTTGAAACACAACTAATAAGCTCTGTTTTTTGTCAGCCATCATCATCTCGTGCGATTCGCCGATGCGCTTGTATAACTCCTCTGTGGCGGCTTTGACTTCTTTTTTATCGAGATGTTTTGGGGCGCGAGTGTCTATTTTTTTTAATTTTATCATGTTGTTGTGTGTTCGTTGTACTCTGTTGTGTGTTCATTGTACTTTGTTATGTGTTCGTTATACTATTTCCCAACCAACGAAGTACAACGAACACACAAAGTCCACTTTCGAGGATTATTTTGCAGATATAAGGATATTTTTGTCTCACTACTTATTTCTTCTAATTTTAAAGGTTCTTTGACAAATCCAGTGAAGTGAATGAAAATTTGGGCGTATCCCCCTCCTTATCAGTCGGGGGTCGGGCTATCCGGCACTCTCTCCACTCTCGCTATCGCTCCGTTACGTTCAAACAACACCTACTATCCCTTACGCAAGGGACGAACAATCGCGAGACAGAAAAACAAACAATCACGGGATTTGTCAAAGAACCATTTTAAATAGTGAAAGAAATTACGTCCTCATTTTGGTTCTTTTTACCAAGTACGGCATCAAAATCTGCTTAAATCCGGCATTAATGTCTGCTTCTACAAAATCAACGCGGTACTGCAAACACTTCATTTCCAGTTCTTCGCGAAATTTAAGCATTTGTTCTTTATAATAATCCTTGACTTGATTGGATTGTAGGCGTACTTTTTCGCCCGATTCCATATCAATGAAAATATAAGGTCGGTTTTCAAACTCAAAATTCATCTCTTTACTTTTATCTACAACATGAAAAAGAATAACTTCGTGTTTATTATGTTTTAGGTGCTGAATCGCAGAAAACAACTTCTCGTTATCTGCCGACTGCTCAAACATATCACTAAAAATCACGACCATAGACCTACGGTGAATACTATCCGCGATTTGGTGTAGCGAGTCGGCGGCGGCTGTCGTTTTATTGCGTTCGGGGTTCGCGAGGAGTTGGTCGAGTTGCGAAAGGAGGAGTTTGTAATGCGTCGTGCTGGATTTGCAGCGCGAGTGCGTATTCAATCCATCCGTAAAAACGCTCAAACCAAAGGCGTCGCGTTGTTTTTTTAACAAATTCATCAAAGCCGCCGCCGCGAGTGCCGAAAATCGCAACTTATTGACCTGCCCCGTGTCCTTGTCGCCGGCATCGGGAAAGTACATCGAAGAAGAGGCATCGACTACAATATGACAACGCAAATTGGTTTCTTCCTCAAAGCGTTTGGAGAATAATTTGTCAGTACGTGCATATACTTTCCAGTCGATATTTCGCGTAGATTCGCCGGGATTATAGAGGCGATGCTCCGCAAATTCGACAGAAAAACCGTGAAACGGACTCTTATGCAGCCCGATGATAAAGCCTTCAACGGCTTTTTTTGCCAGCAATTCGAGGTTGCCGAGCTGCCTTACGTCGTAATTATCAAATAAATTCATTAATTAATTTTGAATGAATGAATTTTGAATGAATGAATCATTTTTGATTGTGTGATTTTTGATTTTCGATTCCAAAAATACGCTTTCATACATACCGTCAAAAATCACACAATCAGAAATCGCTAAATTCATTCATTTACTCATTTTCATTTACACATAAAAAAAAGCCCTCATTCCGTATGAAATGAGGGCATAAAGTAAAGAATTTTTTGTTTATTATTTAGTGATTCGCTGTTAGTTTATTCATTAACTGATTTATTCTTCGTCGTTTATTAATTTTACGGGTATTTTGCGAAGCAAAATACCAAAACAAATCACGAGTCAACGAATACACGAATCACGAATTAAGCTGTCTGCAAATGAGACTGGATTTTTTCTTCCAATTTAGCTTTGGTCGTCAAACCAACGTGCTTGTCCACGACTTCGCCGCCTCTCAACCACAAGATAGTTGGCAAACTACGAATGCCATATTTAGAGGATACCTCTGGATTATTATCCACATCCAATTTGCCAATAACTACGTCGCTATGCTCTGTAGCCAATTGTTCTACGATAGGAGATAGCATTTTACAAGGACCACACCATTGCGCCCAAAAATCTATCATGACCAATTTGTCTGTATCTAATGCGCTTTCCTGAAAATTCGCGTCTGTTAATTCTAATGCCATTTTATTGATTTTAATTTATAATGATTCAATATTATTTTTAAACGTTTAGACGATAAAAATGTTTTAATATATACATACAATTATCGTTATTATTTTATTATCAAACAATATTCCACGTTTGCAATACTACAATACTACAGTACTTAAATGATAAAATGCTATAATGGATGATGAGTAAATTTTTGATTTTTGATTGTTCATGACCAATCAAAGCCCTTAAATCTATTTTATTTGTTACTTTTGAAGGTTCTTTGACAATTTTTGCAAAAAAAACTCGTCCTTCCTCCAATATGGTTTTAACCCATTGTTGTTCAGTTACTTATTACAATGGGCTAAAGCCACATTGGAGGAAAATGCAAAAATTGTCAAAGAACCCTTTTGAAGTGGAATTGAGCTAACTTTACAGGGAATTATCTGTAATCAATATTTAGGTTTTTGTGAAACGAATTACTAATTTACTTATTAAAAATTACGATAGTAGCATGTTTGTTTTTTCTTGTATAAAGAAAAACGAATATTGTAGATGTTTTAATTTTTTAGATACTAAAAAATTGATAATCAGTGAGTTATTGTTTTGTTTTCGTTTTAATATAAAAATCAGGATAGCCTTTTTTGTGTGTTTTTTTTCGTGCTTTGCACTTTCTGCTCAATTTGAAATGAACTATGCGCCAATTGAAATTGAAGGAGAGATACCACCGCGTTTTTATCACAGTTTGAAAGGAAAAACTAAGATAGATATTGTATTGGAAGATGAGGGTATGGGTCGGCGAAAACGTAAAGAATTTAGTACGACAACGAGTTTTACGCTACGCGAAATATTCTTGAGTGGTAGTATTTATTATAATGATCCGTGTACGCCTTATGTCCGCGAGGTAACGGAAAATCTTTTAGAAACGCTCCAATCTGGCAAAAATGTCAGTGTATTTGTCGGTCGTTTTGTCAGCCCGAATGCGGCAATATGGCAGGATGGTACGCTGATTGTGAACGTTGGCTTGCTCGCAAAACTCGAAAATGAGGCGCAACTCGCTTTCGTACTCGCTCACGAAATAGCCCATTACGAAAATAAGCATCCTTTTTTGCAATATGCACGCAAACAAAAACCCGGAAATATCCAAAAACGTGCACTTGACAATTTGAAAGCAAGCCTTGCGTATACCCAACAAAATGAATGCTCGGCAGATACTTTTGCGCTCGAATTATTGGAACGGGCGGGCTATGATAGTCGGGAAGGTGCGCGAGCGGTAGAGCTGCTCATGAAGGATAAAAAGGCAGAAGAAACCGTATATGTAACGCAGCTTTTGGGCGTGAAACAAACGGATATGTGTGATGACCTAAAGGCGCAGACGCACATGGGTGTAGGGCACGATGTAGCGGAACATTTTGCACCTGTTATGCTGGCAGAAAGAAAGGCAAAAATAGACGCAGTAAAGACCACCACAGGCGAACTTTGGCGGGTTTCTGAACGCGATTTTGAGCGTGTAAAAGGTATTGCTCAATTTGAAGTGGTCGAAAATAATTTTCGCGAAGCAGACTATATTTCAACGCTTTGTGAGGCAGCAAAATTAAAAAATACCTACCCTGAAAATCAATATTTGCAAGAAAAGATTGTGGAGAGCCTTTTTCAATTATACCATTATAAAAAACGTGGAGAGGAAGGACGTTTGTTGAAAATGAATCAGGGAAATTATTCGACAAATGATTTGTCGCATCTGTGCTGTTACATAAAAAGTGCAGATATAGAAACCTTGCAAAAACTAACCGCCACTTACCTCAAAGAACAGTATGAACGCTACGGAACTGTGAGTGAAACAATCGCTATTACCGCCGCAAAATACACGGCATTGGCAGCAGGAAAAGCCGCAGCAAAGGCGCATTTTAGACATTATATGAAGTATTTCCCAAAGGGTAAACATTATCTATACGCCGAACAACGGCAAACGATAGACAGTAGTCGGTAGTCGGCGGACGGCGAAATGATTTTCACTGCGTGAAAATTAACTATTAAGTAGTGGGACAAAAATAGGCTTACAATTTTGACGTGATTATTTTTTCGATATTTTTTCTTACAAAAACCGCACATAGCCTACGCTACGTAAGGATTTTTGTAGGTAAAAATAGCGGAAAAAGAAACCGTCAAAAAGTAAGGATATTTTTGTCCCACTACTTAAGAACGGAGAATGGAGAATTTTCCTTATGCTAAATATAAAGGCGTTTCGAATAATCGAAACGCCTTTTTTTATTTAAGTGCGTTACAAATAGGTGGTAACGGCAATCCAAAACTCCAAACCAAAACGTCTTTCTGAATTTATTTGTGACACACTAAAATAAATTCAGAAAGGAACGCGAGATAAATATTTTGGAATAAAGTCTAACACTTGCGTTTCGCTGATTTTTAAGTAAGAAAATAAATTTTATTAATTGATTATTAAATATTTATAAAATTAAAAAATAAACATAAATTTATTTAAGTGTGTCAAAAATCGGTGGTCGTTGCGATACCGATAAGATGCGTTAGCATCGACACCGTTTGTAGAAAAAGCAAACCCAAAGCTAATCAAGGTGCGTAGCACCGACACCGTTTGTACGCGCTAACGGTGTCGGTACTACGTACCTTAATCGGTTGTTCTTTAGACCTTGCTATAAACGGGGACGGTACTACCGTACCTTTAATGCCACCGATTTGTGACACACTCAATTTAAATTAACTTTATTAAAATTTTTATTATGTTGATAAATAGCGAATTATGCTTTCGTTAGCCTAATTACCTAATTTCCCAGTTACCTAATGTTTAAAGTCCAGTAATGAACTTTGAGTCTACCTTAATAAGTATGAGTATTCGAAAAGATGAAATTTTATTTTTAAATTAAAATGATAAATACTTATTAACTAGACTTTGGACGTATGACATTTTTTTTAACAAAAAAATACCATAAAGTGATGTTTTTAATTGTTTGATAATCAATGGTTTGAATGTATAAAATAAGCTACCTCTGCATAGTTTAAAATTTCTATTTTTCGCCCGTTTGGTTGGAAGGGGTGCTTCATAAACATCCAAAAAATAAATTATTTTATATGTTATTGATTGACAGTTAGTTTTTTATTAAAAAAATAAATGTCAACTCACGTCCAAAGTCTAGTTAGGTAAGGAAATACGAAAAAAATAATCTACCCGTCTGAATTGTTCTTTTTCTTATATGTTTCACTAAATCTTCCTTACGTAGCCCAGCTATGCGCGTCAAATTTAGCCAAACATATAAAAAAAATAACTTCTTCATTTGGGGTAGATTATTTTCTTCCTCTTCCCTAATTAGGCTAACGAAAGCATAATTCGCTATTTATCAGCATAATAAAAATTGTAATAAAGTTAATTTAAAACAAAATACAAATTAACTTAAATTATTGATAATAAGCGATTTACCCAATTACCCAGTTACCTAATTACCCAATGTCCAAAATATAGTTAGGGATGAAAAGATAAGGTTCTTTGACAAATCCCGTGATTGTTTGTTTTTCTGCCTCGCGATTGTTCGTCCCTTGCGTAAGGGATAGTAGGTGTTGTTTGAACGTAACGTAGCGATAGCGGAGTGGAGAGAGTGCCGGATAGCCCGACCCCCGACTGATAAGGAGGGGGATACGCCCAAATTTTCATTCACTTCACTGGATTTGTCAAAGAACCCATTTATTTATGCCTCTTAAGTAGTGAGACAAAAATATCCTTACTTTTTGACGGTTTCTTTTTCCGCTATTTTTCCCTACAAAAATCCTTACGTAGCGTAGGCTATGTGCGGTTTTTGTAAGAAAAAATATCGAAAAAATAACCACGTCAAAATTGTAAGCCTATTTTTGTCCCACTACTTACCCCAAATGAAGCCGTTATTTTTTTATATGTTTGGCTAAATTTGACGCGCATAGCCGAGCTACGTAAGGAAAATTTAGTGAAAGAAATTAAATAAATTGTTCCATAATGCGCCGTAATTTTTTCTTCTAAAGAATTCAAAAAATCGTTGCATAGCCATAGCTACGGAACTATTTTTTGTGTTTTTTAGAAGGGAAAAGAACAAGCATAATGGGGCAAGTTATTTATTTTCTTTCACTAAGTACACTGTTTCACAAATTTATTTACTTTTTTGAGTATTTCTTTTAAAATGACTCTTCACCAAAAAATCCTTAAATACAGTGAGTATTCGCGTCATTTTTGATTCGATTCATTTCAAAATAAACGTCAAAAAATGTAAATAAATTTATAAAACAGTGTACTTAATACACTGTTTCACAAATTTATTTACTTTTTTGAGTATTTCTTTTAAAATGACTCTTCACCAAAAAATCCTTAAATACAGTGAGTATTCGCGTCATTTTTGATTCGATTCATTTCAAAATAAACGTCAAAAAATGTAAATAAATTTATAAAACAGTGTACTTAATTTTCTACGAAGTACGAAGTAGAAATAAAAAAAATATAATTTTTTTCATGTAAGGTGCAACCTTTCCTTAAAGGACTTCATCTTATACAATCTACTGCAAGTACATCCTTTTAAAACATTTTAAGATTTAAGTGAAATATTGTTTGGGGAAAGTAAAATTTTGCCGTACAATAGCCTTTAACAAACTATTAACAGCGATAAATATATAAAAAGTCGTATAATAGCGTTTGTAAAAGGAAACTGATCGTTACTAATCACACTCAAATTAATTCAAGCACACACTTGAACTGTACCATGAAGAAAATAACTGCCATAGCGATATTGGGCTGCATGTTCATTGCATTGCAAGCGCAACCATTGACTTCTCCAAAAGGGGCGGATACGGATATGTGGCAAAAGGATAAATATCCGACTGTTTTTCTGATTGGTGATGATTCCAGGGCATTTGAAGCACTCTCGCGTAGTTATAATACGCCGCTTATCAATGCTTGTGAAGATGACCTCGAAGTGGCTTTCTACAAATGGAAAGACATGATGATTTCGCTCGAAAACTTCTCTAAATCAGAGGGTTATGATATCAGAGGCATCAAGATGTGGATTAAAATATTCTGGGCGGCAGATGGTTCTGTAGAGCATATCGCTTACTATCTAAAGCCGCATTCTCGCAATGTGTCCATTCAAGAACTTTCCGATTTTTTCCAAAGTTTTATGACTACCTATAAGCTCCCAATTGAAGTAGAACGCAGTTTCTCTCACTACGGTAGCGTTTCTTTTCCTACTTATTACCAATTATCTCAACCTTGATTTCGTTTATCCGTTATTCGCGTACCCGTGTATTTATTAACTCGTCATTATAGTTTCTTCATAGCTGCCCAATAGTTTGATTTTCAGTAAATTAAGTAGTGGGACAAAAATAAACGTCCAAAAATGTAAAGAAGCTTTCTGGACGGTGTACTAAGTACACTGTTTCACAAATTTATTTACTTTTTTGAGTATTTCTTTTAAAATGACTCTTCACCAAAAAATCCTTAAATACAGTGAGTATTCGCGTCATTTTTGATTCGATTCATTTCAA
>Ga0209185_1000663_pt1 | contig 37212 bp, 38 predicted proteins | sample SidtaG_2_FD_187425 | JGI IMG/M metagenome (GOLD analysis project Ga0209185, IMG submission 187425) | Marine algal microbial communities from Sidmouth, United Kingdom - Sidmouth_Asex2 metaG (SPAdes) (version 2) | ecosystem: Host-associated > Algae > Red algae > Unclassified | place: Sidmouth... | reverse complement strand
ACAATAGCAAGTGAAAGAAAGTGCTTTTTCATATGATTTTGGTAAAAGAACGAGAGCCTAATGTTAGTGCATGCTCGTTGTAAATAGGATTAATAACTGCCATACCCATTGCGGGGATATGTTACTATCATTATCTCATATTTATGTGAATAATCTGTGGGCAATAAGCGGGAAAACTGTGGGTAACTCATTCATTAGCCACAAATACAAGAACGGTTCTTAGTATTGAATACTAAGAACCGTTCTTGTGTTTTCTTGTTTGGAGTGAGATTTAGGTTGTTATTACGTAAAAAACTATGCCATGCGCTTTTTGATGATTTCATCAGCAACATTCTGAGGCACAATATCGTACCGCGAGAATTCCATAGTGAAGTTTCCACGGCCTGAGGTCATCGAACGCAGATTGTTCATGTATCCGAACATTTCTGAGAGCGGGACTGTGGCACGAATTGCCTCGACCATTCCCTTGTTCTCTGTTCCGTCGATCAGCCCGCGCTTGGACGAGAGATCTCCCGTTACATCTCCAATGAATTCTGATGGGACCACCACTTCGACGCTCATCATAGGCTCAAGAATCTTGGGCCCTGATTGTCTTGCAGCATCTTGGAAAGCTTGTGAGGCGCAAATTTTAAAGGCAATTTCAGATGAATCAACATCATGGTATGAACCATCATAGAGCTCAACCTGAATATCAACCATTGGGTATCCAGCAACCGTTCCGCGCGCCATGGCCTCTACAATTCCCTTCTGTACTGCTGGAATATACTCCTGTGGAACAACTCCACCTTTGATAGAGTTCACGAATTCTAAACCTTCGTCCTTATGATTCACTGTTTTTGGCAAATCTTCTGAATCATATATTGAATTTGCAAGTGGCTGCACGCGGATTTTAATATGACCATACTGACCCTTACCACCTGACTGTTTGATATATTTATTCTCGATATCTGCAGTTCCCGTGATAGTTTCGCGGTATGCAACCTGCGGAGCACCAACATTTGCCTCAACGCTGAACTCGCGCTTCATACGATCAACGATAATATCTAGATGCAATTCCCCCATTCCTGAGATAATGGTGTCTCCTGTCTCTTGGTCGCTCGTTACTTTAAAGGTTGGATCCTCAGAAGAAAGACGCGAGAGCGCTGTGCCCATTTTCTCCTGGTCGGCCTTGGTCTTTGGCTCAATCTTGAGCGATACCACAGGTTCCGGGAAGGTAATCTCGTCGAGGAGAATCGGCGCATCCATAGCACACAATGTATCAGATGTGCGCACATCCTTGAGGCCTACTGCGGCCGCAATCTCACCAGCGAAGACTTCTTTAACGTCTTCACGCTCGTTTGAGTGCATACGCAGAATGCGCCCGATACGTTCCTTGTCGCCTGTACGAGGATTGTATACATATGAGCCCGCTTCTAGTTTCCCAGAATATACACGAAAGAAAGTAATACTTCCCACAAATGGGTCAACCGCCAATTTGAAAGCAAGCGCAGAGAATGGCTCATCGTCTGCGGCTTTACGCAGAATTGGTTCTTCGGTCTTGGGATCTTTCCCTTCAACAGGAGGGATATCGATCGGTGCTGGCATGTAATCTACCACAGCATTCAATACCAACTGTACACCGATATTTTTAAAGGCAGTTCCACCGAATACCGGCACCATGTTGTTCGCGATTACTTGCTTGCGCATTTCTGTCTTGAGCTCATCAAGCGTGAATTCTCCACCATCGAAATAGCGCGTCATCATATCATCATTATTCTCCACGATTTTTTCGATCAATTTGCCACGTAATTCTTGTGCTTTTGCAAGATAATCTTCTGGAATATCAAATTCAATGATTTCATTACCCATTTCACCTTCGAACTTGTAAGCTTTCATGACAAGCAGATCAATCATCGCCTTCATGTCGCCCTCTTTCCCAATAGGATATTGCGCCATTACCGCATTCTTGGTCAATCGTTCAATAATCGAAGCGAATGCATCGTCAAAATCAGCACCGATTTTATCGAGCTTGTTGATAAAGCACATACGAGGAACACCATACTTGTCAGCTTGACGCCATACCGTTTCAGACTGTGGCTCAACACCTGCGTTCCCGTCAAATACCACTACAGCACCATCGAGCACCTTGAGTGATCGCTCTACCTCAGCGGTAAAGTCGACGTGGCCCGGCGTATCAATAATATTAAAACGATGCTCGCGCTCTTTATTTACTCCTTCATACGTCGGAGTCCAGAAACACGTAGTAGCAGCCGAGGTAATCGTAATACCACGCTCTTGCTCCTGTTCCATCCAGTCCATGGTTGCGGCACCATCGTGAACCTCACCAATTTTGTGTGATCGGCCTGTGTAATAGAGAATACGTTCGGTTGTTGTGGTCTTTCCCGCATCAACGTGGGCAACAATACCGAAGTTTCGAACTTTTTCTAATGGATAATCGCGTGACATATATTATTCGTTGGTGTTATCTGTTAATTATTTTCTTTATTTGGCCAATCTTTTAATAGAATATTTACTATTTCATCTTGATGAAGTCCCCTAAATTGAACTGTTACATAAGAGCGATCGGGTGTTAAAAATCTTTTAGATTCTATTGCAAATGCCCTAACCACTGATTCAAAGTCAATATTATTCTTTTCTGAAATTATTTTCAATGGCGAAACCAGATCACGAATGGGAACAGGGCTTTTTAAAAAATAATGCTTTACAACATCCATAATCTGATCGAAAGCATTTGTAGGAATATTTTCTATATTCGGAACGTGTTCACTAGAAAATTGTGGAAAATCTTCTTGACTCATATGTAAGTATTCTACCACGCCAAGTGAGCGAATGCTTTGTTAGCATCGGCCATTCTGTGGGTATCTTGCTTTTTCTTTACGGCTTCCCCTTCGCCGTTTGATGCTGCGATCAATTCATCAGCGAGGCGTTCTTGCATTGATTTACCAGATTTCTTGCGAGCTGCTTTGGTAATCCATGTCATTGCGAGCTGTTGACGACGATCAGAGCGCACCTCAACAGGCACCTGATAGTTCGCACCACCCACACGACGTGAGCGCACCTCCATCTGAGGGCCAGCATTTTTTAAAGCGAGATCAAAGACTTCCAAAGGATTTGGATTTTCTGTCTTTTCTTTCATGATCTCGAAGGCTCCGTAGACGATCTTCTCGGCAATAGTTTTCTTTCCATCGAGCATAATATAGTTGATAAAGCGTCCGACCTTCTGCGAATTGTATTGCGCATCTGGTAGGGCTCGTTTTCTATTTTTGACTTTACGACGCATAGTGAATGTTTTCAGAAAAAGAGTCGTTACCACCGTATCTTGCGCCCTCTCTTTTTCTTACTTTTTTATGATAAATATATTAGTAATTAATGTAGTAATATATAGTAGCAAATAAAATAATAGTATTTGGATGATATTATTTATTACAAAACTATTTATTAGGACGTTTGGTTCCGTAACGTGATCGTGAATTTCCACGACCCTCGACACCTTGTGCATCGAGAACACCACGCACTACTGTGTAGCGCACACCAATAAGGTCTTTCACACGACCACCGCGCAGCATAACTACGGAGTGTTCTTGCAAATTGTGCCCTTCACCTGGAATATAGGCAGTTACTTCCATACCATTAGTAAGGCGTACACGTGCAATCTTACGAAGCGCTGAGTTTGGCTTCTTCGGTGTTGATGTGGTCACCTTCAAACATACACCACGCTTGAATGGTGATGGGTATGATGTTGGCTGATTCTTGAGGCTATTGAATCCACGCCCAAGTGCCACAGCTGAAGGCTTCTTGGTCTGCTTTTTTCGTGATTTGCGAATGAGTTGATTAATTGTTGGCATATAGAGTATATTAGGGATTTTAGTGGCTGAGTCAAGAAATATGTGTCTTGATCTCAGGAATCGCACTATTTAAGCTCTACTTTTCCACCAGCTTCTTCGATAGCTGACTTCATAGCTTCGGCGTCTTCTTTCTTCACACCTTCTTTGAGGACTGCTGGTGCAGATTCTACCAATTCCTTTGCCTCCTTGAGACCAAGGCCGAGTAATTCTTTCACCTTCTTCATCACAGGGATTTTCGCTCCACCGTCTGAAGTAAGCTCTACTGTGAATTCTGTCTTTTCTTCAGCTTCTGCACCTGCGCCTGGTCCTGCGACCGCAACAGCTGCTGCTGATACACCGAATTTCTTTTCAAAAACCTTCACCAGAGCATTCAGCTCGAGCACGGTCATCTTCTCTACTTGCTCGATGAGTCCTTTGAATTCTTCTGGTACTTCTACTTCTTCAACCTCAACAGCTGGTGATTCTTCCTCCTTCTTTTCCTCAGCTTTTTCTTCAGCAGGAGCTTCTTCCTTAACCTCAGGAGCTGCTTGTTCTTCTACTGCTTCTGGTGTTGTATTTTCTTCTGACATACAAATGTAAAAATTAACCTCTTTTTTATAATTAAATAAGACTAAAACTAATAAGTTTTAAAAAAAATTTTTTAGTATTACCCTTCTTTCTTTTCTGCAATCTGATTCAATGCAACAACGAAGCCTTGAATTGGCGAATTGATAACATTAGCGAACATGCCACGCAATACATCCATACTCGGAATAGTCGCGATTTCGTTCATTTCCTCTTGATTCTTCAGTGATCCTTCGAAGATTCCTCCAACAATCGTGAGATTATCTTTGTAGTCTTGGAGAAAAGTATGCACTTCGCGCGGAGCGGCCGTTGCATCTTCTGTTGACCATGCAATGGCAATGTTTCCATCAAGATGTGGGATATCACCTGCGAGATCAGCTTTACCAGTTATGGCACGCTTGAGCAAGGTCTTTTTCATGACTTTGTACGTCACGCCGTGCTCATCAAGTGATGCGCGCAAATCATTTGTTGCATTCGCTGAAAGCCCATTGAATGAGACGAATGCTACTGATTCTGCATCTGACAGCACGGTATCTAGATCACCGAGGATCACCTCTTTTTGTGCTTTGGTAACAGCCATAAATAACTATATTGGATATTATAATAAGCCACAAATATGTGCCTCTCGAACTAATAATATGTAAAAACTTTAAAGAATGTAAGGGTCTGTTCACTATCAGTATTTGAAAATAATGATATTTCACGAGTCTCGGTAAGTCTTCTGGGAATATGCACACATAGATGTGGACATATTCCCTGCTTACGGTCTTTGACCATTACAAGACGTTATTGTAAGGATTTTCGTATGAATTGCAAGGAGCGGCAACAAAAATACAAGAACGGTTCTTAGTATGGAATACTAAGAACCGTTCTTGTATTTTCTTAATCAAGTAAATATCCGTATTCCTCACGTGAATCATTATTCATGGGTGGACACCAAGCATTAGATTTCTTATAAAAGTCATAACTTGACCATGGGTACGACAGATCAATCTTTTTATCCCTAGATTCATTACGTTCTTCTTCAAATGGATTCTGATGAATATACTCAAATGCCTTACGTAGATATGACTCAGTATTGACATGCTTGGCCTTGAAATCATTCTCCCAGAGGCGCCCTGTTCGTTGGTTTTTCTTGTTGAAATACATTGCATAGCCTACAGAGATGCTCTTCATAAATCTCGAGAGGGCGTCATCTGAAGCAGTATTATGCACGAGTAAGTGAAAATGATTAGGCATCAAACAGAATGCAACAATATCTACAAGTTGAGTTCGCTCTTTCTCAAACAAGGCATCATGTATTCGCCCTGTTTCATCGACATGATTACTCACATGAACCTTCTTGCCAGAATTATTCCCAGCAAAAAGAAGCCCCATGAATCTCTGATAATCACGTTCGTTGAGGAAAATCTGGCGCTTATCGACCCCACGATTGAACACGTGATAATATTCACCTGTGCTAAATACAGTCTTCCGCTGCATGAATACCAGTATATCATAGCGAAAGAGGTCAGCAAAAATACAAGAACGGTTCTTAGTATTCCATACTAAGAACCGTTCTTGTATTTTTGCAATGCACTTGCTTGCGTAATATTCCCCCAACACAAAAACCCCATCTCCGAAGAGTGGGGTTTTTGATCTAACATTACAATACTTTCGTAAGTATCGTTATTTAATCAATATGATTAGTTAACAACGCGAACTGGCGTGTTGTAGTTAGTTAGTGGGATACTCTTCAGACCACCTGTAGGTGTCTCAGAGAAGAGAATCTCAGTAAGTCGACAGTAGAACTGACCTGGGCCAGGAACATAATCAACTGTTATTTCAAGATCCTTGTTACCCGTGATTGCGTATCGAGCTGCAGCACCAACACCTACTTGGTTAGCAGTTGAAACAATAGAAACTGATGTTGCATTAGAGGCAACCATATTTCCATTTGCATTGTAGATATCAACATTCACTCCCGTGTTACCTGCAACAGGCACGTATACTGTTCCGTTGAATGGATTCACGCTTACGTCAAACTGACAAATCAACTTATCGTCAACAGTAGTTGATGTTGTATCGCTGAGAGATGAAGTAGCTGAATCAAGCACAACAGTCATACCATCAGTAAGGATAGTGTGTGTCTCACTTGCAGCAGACCCTGTCTTTGATGTGATGTCATCGCCATCAGCTGTTTCTGGATCATGATCAGATGCAAGAACTTCAAATTCTAGATTAGTTCCTGAAATAAGTGCTCCCGTTCCTGGGTATAGATCTCCTGTGTCGATCTTACGGAACTCAACAGTTACTTCCATTTCTTCAATATCATCTGCATCAAGCTGAAGGTCAACATTGTCAAATGCAATCTTCCATTCGCCATTTGAAACATATGTATATGATGACATTGTGTCTGAAATGTTAGCTCCATCGATCATGATGTCGCGAATTACTTCGTCAAAATCAGCTGTAGTAGCTATATCATTTCCCGCAGAATCCATAAGCGTGATGTATGCATATACATCATCAACAAATGCATCGTTTTCTTCTGACTCCACGTCAAAGACAAATACGACGTAATCTTCATTCTGCGTTGAGCTCACCTCAAGCACAGCAGCATCTGGATCGTTGTCACTTTCAGAGATAACGAAATCAGCGTTTGCACCAGCAACATCTACTTCGAGCTTAGCGTATTCACTTGCTACGATCGATCCTGCGTAGTGTGTTGAACCTGAACCATCAATGATCTCTACTCCATCTAGTAGATTAGGCGCTTCTGCAACCCAAATGTACCATTCTGACGGATCAGCTGAACAATCAATGTCTGCCTCGAGAGTAATAACTGCCTCTTCCCCCGCAGGAACAACGGTGTTCACATTGAAGAAAGATACTACGTATTCATCCTCGTTTGAGAATGCAGTGATGTTGTTTGAGAAATCATCCCAGTCATTTCGAGAATCAGTGTCCATAGACTTAACTGACTGTCCGTTGATTCTAACGGTCATTTCTTCGAATACTTTCCATGGCTGATCTTCACCTGACTGTGATTCGAACATGAAGCGTACATCTTCGATTCCAGCCTCAGCGTCTTCAACGTCAAATTCAAACTGAAGGATCTCTTGTCCTTGTTCACAAGCTTCTACTACGTCGTCTTCACCGTCACGAACATTCTCGTTATCGATGTCTGTAGAAAAATTACCGTTTTGGAAGATGATTTGTCCGTTGTTACTCGTAACAATTGGAGGGTTAACCACTGAAGTTCCAGGGTTAACTACAACTGAACCAGCACATGCTTGTGCAATACGTGGACCAGTGAATGATCCAACAACACCGTCAGCTGATCCTCCTGCATTACGCTGGAAGCTCATTACTGCAGCACGTGTCTTGCCTCCGAATTCGCCATCAATAGGCCCAGGTTGGTACCCAGCCTGTGAAAGACATGTTTGTAGGTTAGAAACTGATACTCCCATTGAGCCAGTTCGTAGAAGTCCTGTATATGTATAAGGTGATGTTCCTGTTGAACCTGAGTTAACAACAGGTGATCCTCCCATTCCTGCAATAGTTTGTGCAGTGTTCTGATCAATCCCAAGACCGATCAAAAGGTTATAAAGATCTGTGTTTGTTTGCGCCATAGATGGCCCAGCAGTCATGAATACTGCCATAGTAACTACAAGAGCACTAGCAAAAAATTTCTTTAGATTCATATAAATTTGATAAAAAATTAATAATAAAATTATTAATGAATAATAAAATAATGAGTAATAATTTCGATCGCTTCATCACACATATAAAATATGTAGAGAATCAACAATCAAGTAAATAATGTGTACACATCACAGCGCATCGGTTCCGTTATATGAATACAACGTCAACGATGCCTTTGATTGTGTGATTTTATTAACCCCCTTTCTTGCTTTATTAATAAAGCAAGAGCTGTGTGCATGCATCTCACACAAGGGAATTAATAACAAAACAATGAACGTTCTGTCATGCAGCCGTATCTGTATACCGTATTGGTCTGTCAATGAGCCTCAAAACCAGCAACATATAAACACATAGATCTATAGAGAGCTGATTGCCGTCATTATAGTACGACCACTCGCCCAAGCGCAATTGACGCCTGTGTATAAAGATGACTCAGCATCTCTCTACTACTCATATAGATGTACAGGTAAATAACACTGTTGCCTTACTCTATATAACGATAAGACCCGTGAGGCCTTACATTGACATATATCACAATGCGTTACACTTTATAGTTTTCTTAAGACGATTGAAACACTCTGATGGTTATGTTTGACTCGCGCGATATATCGCCCAGCGACGCGTTCCTTCGCGTGTTACTCTCCCCTGGGCAATGAGCTCCTTGAGGTCCCGTTGTATGGTTTTCTCGCTCACACCCTCAATTGCGGCTGCTACATCACCAATCTGCGCCTGCCCCTTTTCGCGAAGCTCTCGTAGGATGAGTGATTTTCGCTGTGCCTTTTTGGGTGTATCTGGTGTATTTTCTCTTGTTTTTGTTGAAGGTGAACTAGAGATTGATTCATGGGCATTTTTCTCGAGTATTCCTCTACTCATATCGCCCTGGCTTCTCGTATCAACGGCTTCTTTGCTTTTAGCATTGCTGGCGAGTAGGGATGTCTCTTCTTTTGCTCTTGATGGCTGCTTGGATTCTTGAGGGATTTCTTTATTTTCTTCTTTTTTTATAAAAGACATTGCTTGCGTATCGTGAGCAATAGCGATTTCTCTCCCATCTTCTTCTCTATTCCCTTCTATATATGGAGAAGAGGTATTTTTTATTCGTGCATACATATCAATAGCATTCTCTTGGCGAAAGATTTCCGTGAGGTCTCCCGATGATGTAGGACCTATATTGCCCTCTCTTTTTTCTTTTTCTTTCTTATGCGAAAGATTTTGTGAAAAAAGCGAGCCCAACATCGCGTGAGGGATCGTATCGAGCTGATCACGGAATCGTTCGATCTCCCCAATGAGCAATGTTGCATTCTTGGGACTCACCAACGAGGTGCGGCTCATAATCTGAATATATGAAGCCATATGCTGCACAGAAATATACAACACATCTCTATTGGTGCGCATTCCATTATTCTCAGGGAGCGTGATATCGCGCATCACATCGAGGCAATCGAGCCCCGCATTGCGGATACGCATAGCGAGATCAGCCCCATACTCATGACCGAGCATATGTTGCGTTAATGCAAAGATTGCCAAGACAATACGATCGAGGCGATGATGCGCATCAAAAAAAGCCACACGGTGAACAGGATTCTCTGATTGAGTAGGTATATTATTTTTATATTTTTTATTTTTTTGCAAAGCAGGTATTTGAGACATATATTATATATAGTAAAAATTTTTATACTCTATTATTTATTCTTCAGAGAATCATAAATGTCCTTGAGTATAATGACTGTCGCTCATTCGACAAGAGCGAGCTTGTGGTATAATCATTGCGCATTCACCTTTGCGCACTATTTTTAAATTAATTAAGTATGCCACGTAAAAAATCATCATCTCGCAAAAAAACACCAACCACACGACGCAAACGCCGACGCAAGAAGGGCGTTGTCATTAACGTGCGCATGCGCAACATACGCATCGCCCTTGGGGTTCTTTGTATGATATTCGCAGCGCTCTTTGTGGTAGCACTTTTTGGGAAAGCAGGCAAGGCAGGCGCATACATGGTACGTATGGGTCAATGGCTCGTTGGGAATCTCTACTATGCCATTCCCCTCTTTTTCCTCTGGTTCGGTATCGAGATGATCCGCCGAGAGAGTCGCCTAGCACGATTCATGCGCACCCTTGGTCTCCTTGTCGGAACGGTGAGCATTGCAACATTTGCATCACTGATAACTCACGGTAAAGGCTTCGCCGGTGGTGGCGAATTAGGAATCCTTCTCGCCAAGCCCGCCCTTGCTACATTCGATGTGGTGGGTTCATCTGTACTCGCCTTTGCTGTCTTCCTCCTTGCAGCACTGAGCATTCGCGGATGGCGCATCGAGTGGCCTGATTGGCTACGCCTCCCGCGTTTCTCATTTAATTTTAATACTGAACAAGACGCCTATGATGACCGCTTTGAAGATGAGGTCATTCCTATTGAAGAAAAAAGCAGTAAGCAGAAAAAAAATAAAGAAGATGCTAAAATTAAAGGGGAAGATCAAGCACCTCAACAAAGCGTTGATGGTGTTACTTCAAAGAAAATGTCCCAAAGCCCAACAATGAACAAACCATTAAAGGTCACAGGTATGAACTCGTCAGATACACCAACCCCTAAAGACAAGGAATCTAAGGGACAAGATGCGATGACCTTGAATATCACCTCGCCCATGCCCTCAAGCTATACGCGCCCTGAATTAAGTCTTTTAAAAACTATTAAAGACAAACCGAGTACTGACAGTATCGAGGAGTATGCTGAGACCATCCAAAAGACTCTTGCGAACTTCAATATCAACATTGAGATGGAAGAGATTTCTGTAGGGCCAACCGTGACACGCTATGCAGTCAAGCCAGCAGTCGGAACCAAGCTCTCGCGTATTAAAGGACTCGGGAGTGAGCTCGCCCTGGCCCTGGCTGCGCACCCGATTCGTATCGAGGCTCCTATTCCCGGGAAATCACTCGTAGGAATTGAAATCCCAAATAAATCCAAGGTTGCTGTTGGCTTGGCCGCCATGCTCGCTGATGCAGAATTTCAGAAAAGCCCCAAGCCTCTCCTGGCATCACTGGGTAAAAGTGTCTCTGGTAAGCATACCTACGCTGATATTAGTAAAATGCCCCACATGCTCATCGCAGGTGCAACAGGCTCGGGTAAATCAGTGACCGCACATGCCATCGTTATGTCCTTGCTCTATCTCCATGGACCAGAAGAGGTGCGTTTCATCATGGTGGACCCCAAGCGCGTTGAATTGACCCTCTATAATGGAATTCCACATCTGCTGACCCCTGTGATCAAAACACCCAAGAAAGCCCTCCTGGCACTCTCATGGGCAACCAAAGAAATGGATCGCCGTTATGACGTACTTGAAAAACATAAAGTCCGCGATATCACCTCATATCATGCAACGATCGTCGAACCCGCATATGCAGGAGCAGAAAATCCAGAACAAGACTCAACGCTTCCCGAGCGCATGCCGTACATTATCGTATTGATCGATGAGATGGCAGATCTCATGCAAAGTTACCCACGCGAACTCGAGGCATCAATTGTGCGCCTCGCGCAGATGTCACGTGCCGTGGGCATTCACCTCATCCTCTCGACGCAGCGCCCATCGGTCAATGTCATCACAGGACTCATTAAGGCTAACGTCCCAGCACGCCTCGCATTGCGCGTATCATCACAGATTGATTCGCGTACCATTATTGATACTGCCGGTGCCGAGACCCTCTTGGGGAAAGGAGACATGCTCTTCAAGGGTGGCGACATGTCCAAGCCTACACGTATTCAATGTGCATATATTTCAGAAGATGAAGTAAAGAAAGTCGTAAAAGATATCATAAAAAACAACAAAGAATACCTTACTGACGAGATTGAACTCCCAGATCATATTGATGGCGAGAAAACGAGCAAGCGTAGTGGTAGTGGAGACGATGACCACCAAGACGAACTCTTTGACGATGCACGGGATCTCGTTATCAATACTGGCAAGGCCAGTACTTCGTACCTACAGCGCAAATTCCGCATTGGCTATTCACGAGCGGCACGATTGATCGATTCATTAGAAGATGCTGGCATTATCGGCCCATCACAAGGCTCCAAGCCTCGCCAGATCCTCGCTGCGGATAATCCAGAATCAACGGGAGACACCCCTAGCCCACTGGTAGACAGCGATGCATTAAGCCAGCAGGCAAATGAAATCTTGGCCGAATCTGTAGACGATGCCATTGAGAGTGATTACTATGATGAGAATGCTTCCTAGTATCCCTCCGAACATAGCTCTCGATCTCTGTATCTTTTTGTAGTAGTATCGAGAGAGGTATGATCTTGCGACGCATTATTATAAGCATCTTCTTTCTGGGACTTCTGAGCCTCGGTGTGCTTTTCGTACGACATAATATTCGAGGCCTCGTACGTGGGCCCGAGATCATGATTAGCTCACCCGAGAACGGCAGCTCGCATGACGAGAGCTTTCTCACTATTTCAGGAACTACACAACGTGTTTCGAAAATCTTTCTTAATAATGAGGCTATTACTCGTGACCCATCGGGTGATTTCCGCGTATCAACACTCATCGATCCTGGTATTAACGAAATTGTTATCAGTGTATACGACCAATACGATACCGCGCACCATGAATCACTCATTATTTATGGATCATTCCCTGATGTTGAATATTCTTCATATATTCCGTATGAAGAAGAAAATACTCGCGATGAATAAGGTGCCTATGGTATACTCAGCCTCGTCTATTATTTACATTAAAGATCTCAGATTATGAGAGTATATCCTACATAATATATGGCAAAAAAGACTGCGAAAACAACCAAAAAAGAAATCAAGCCAACTAAACCTGATTCTAATAACAAAGAAGCACTGAAAGATACCACTAAAACTAAAGGTGAAGAAAAAATAGAGAAAAAACCAAGCAAATCCAAGTCAGATAAAGAAGACGTCACTGATGCCTTGAAAGACACTATCTCGATCATTCAGACCAAATTTGGTGAAGGCGCCATTATGAAACTGGGTGACCAGCCTAAGGTTGGAATTGATGTGATTCCCACTGGATCAATGGGGCTCGATGATGCATTGGGTGTCGGCGGGTACCCACGAGGACGTATTGTCGAAATTTATGGCCCAGAATCATCAGGTAAAACAACCCTCACATTGCACGCCATTGCCGAAGCTCAGAAGAAGGGCGGTATTTGTGCATTCGTTGATGCTGAGCACGCTATGGATCCGATATATGCCAAGAATCTCGGCGTACAGACTGATCAGCTCCTCATCTCGCAACCTGACACGGGCGAACAAGCTCTCGAGATTGTAGAATCACTCGTGAGATCTGGTAAAGTTGATATTGTTGTGATCGACTCGGTCGCAGCACTGACTCCAAAGGATGAGATCGAGGGCGATATGGGAGCGCACCATGTTGGTAAGCAAGCCCGCCTTATGTCACAAGCCTTGCGCAAATTGACAGGAATTGTTCAGAAGTCTAAGACGATTGTTATTTTTATCAATCAGATTCGTATGAAAATTGGTGTCATGTTCGGATCACCGGAAACAACACCGGGAGGAAAGGCTTTGAAATTCTATACCTCGGTACGCCTCGATATTCGTCGTATTGCATCTATTAAAAAGGGTGACGAAGTAGTAGGTAATCGTACGCGCGTAACCGTCAAGAAGAATAAAGTCGCAGCACCATTCCGCAAAACAGAATTCGATATTCTCTATGGTGAAGGAATCTCGCATGAAGGTGAGTTGTTAGCTCTGGGTGAAAAATATAGCATGCTCAAAAAGGCTGGAGCATCGTACACGTATACTGAAGTTGAATCAGGCGACGAGCACAAATTAGGCCGTGGCTATGACGCAGCACGCAAGAAATTGATTGCTGAAAAAGGTATCAAAAAACAACTCGTTAAAGATATCAAAAATTCCATGAAAGAAGCGAGAGGATAATATCCTCAGCAGCTTTTCCCTATGGTACAAATAAACGTTGCTATTTAAAAGTGATTGAATATTCTTGAGGGAGCACAAATCTAACAACTTCTCCTTCACTTTTTGCCGATTTTGCTGTATACCTTAATATATATGTCTATACTTAACTACAATGAAATCAAGCAGCGCAGTCATATTATCCACGAAGATGAGCCGTGGGAAGTTATTGAATCTCAAGTATCACGCAAACAAGCCAACAAGCCTGTAAACAAAACCAAGATCAAGAATCTTATTACGGGGCGCGTTGTTGATCATACTTTCCATGTATCTGATAAGGTGCGCCAGGCAGAACTCGAACGCCAAGACATCACTTTCCTCTACATGAATGAGCAAAAGGGTGAATACTGGTTCTCTGATCCAGAGAATCCCAAAAATAGATTCACACTAGAGAAGCATACCGTTGGTGAGGCCATTCGCTTTGTTACTGAGAAATCAACAGTGCAATCGGTGCTTTTTCAAAAACCAGGCGACGATGATCCAGTAATCATTGGTATCAAGTATCCCATGAAAATGAAGCTCACCGTCACCGAGGCACCCCCTAATATTAAAGGAGACACAGCAACAGGGGGCCGCAAGGTAGTCACCGTTGAAACAGGTGCGCATGTGAATGTTCCCATGTTCATCAACGTTGGTGATGTAATCGTTGTTAATACCGATTCTGGTGAATATTCTGAACGCGCAGAGAAGTCATAGGGGGGCTAAACAAAAAATACAAGAACCATTCTTAGTATTCCATACTAAGAATGGTTCTTGTATTTTCACTATTGCGCAACTAAAAAAACACCTCTCTCGAGGTGCTTTTTTAGACTCATTATAGAGATAGCTACTTAGAAAATCTAGCTTTCAATATACGCAAGTAGCCCCATGTATCGTGCATTCTTGATCGCACGAGAGAGAGCACGCTGACTTTTACGTGATACACCACCACGCTTTGCGCTCTTGATCTTTCCTTGTGGAGTAATGAATTTACCCAATAGAATGAGATCTTTATAATCAATATGCTTGATGTTATTTTGTTTGAAATAGCATTGCTTAGACATAAAAAATTTAGAATTTTAATTAATAATGAATCTGTACTGTAGTTATGCTGCCATTACCCTGATTAGAAAGGAATGTCTTCTGGATTGCTTTCTTCTTCTGGATAATTAACACTTGATGAATCTGTTGGAACCTCTGGATTATTACTCGCTGGGCCTGATTCTGGTGCTGGGCCGGCATTTTGCTGTCCCGCATTAGCGTTACCTCCCCCAGTTTCTGATGAGCGTGATCCGAACTGAACGCGATCGGCCATAATTTCTGTCCGATATCGCTTTTGGCCTGATGTTGCGTCATCCCAACTCCGCGTCTGGAGGCGCCCTTCGATCATGGCTTGTGAGCCCTTTTTCAAATACTGAGCAGTGGTTTCTGCCTGGCGACCGAATACTACAATATTGTGATACTCTGTCGCCTCTTTCCGTTCATTGGTTGTCTTGTCAGTCCAATATCGATTGGTCGCGACACTGAAGTTCGCAACTTTTTGCCCTGATGGTAATGACTTGAGCTCTGGATCACGTGTAAGGTTACCCGTGATAATAACTTTGTTCATGTACATATGAAAATAAAATAAATTAACGCAAAAAACTTATAATTGCATTCTCAAGTATAACATGATGATTCATCTAGGCGATCTTGCCTCCATCGTGCTGGTCTTGCCAAGTATTGAGCTCATCCCATTGCCCATCACGTGCCATAGCGGCTTGTAGTGGCCAGCTTGCTGGATCATGACTCCCACGAACATCAGTAATCATTGCAGCGATTGCCTCAGGATCCTGATCAGCCAATTGCGCGAATGTCGTCACACCTGCTGCAGCGAGTGTCTCGGCGATCTTTGGGCCGATTCCTTCGATTTTTTTAAAATCATCTGGAGTATCACTTTCTGCTTTCTCTTTTTTCTCCCCTTTGGCTTCTTTTACTGCTTCTGCTTCTTTCTTTTCTTCTTTGACTTCTTTTGCAGGGGCAGGCGAAGCAACAGGAGTGGCCTTCTTCTCTTCGTCCCTTTTTTCTCCTCGCGCAGCGCGACCATTTCGCTCTTCTTTGGCATCTGCCTCGGTCATCAACTCGACATCTTCAGAGATGGTTTTGATTATGAGGAAGCGCAAGATATCCCTGCGTGCCTTTACCATTTTTTCAATCTCATCGATCTTGTCAGCTGCTACAGCGAACTTGATCCAGCCGAAATAGGCTGTCTCGAAGAAATTACGCTTGTTGTCGATAATCTTGAGCATTGGGTATGCGAGCTCCATGAATGCTACCTCACCCTTCCCTAGAACCTCTCCCTTACTATTCCCTAGGAGATCCATGAGCTCCTTCATCACATCATGTGATCCTGATTCGCCAACAGTTGGCAACACATGAAAGCCTAGTTCGTATACACGGGTATCCGCGTATGGTTGTGTCATCATTTCTGACATATAAAATATATAATTACTCTAATAATCTATCCAACTATTTTTCATAATTATTTTTAGAAAAATAGTAACCATAAAGAAATTATGACTCACAGATGATATCTTCTCTATTAAGAGAAAAGAGCTTCTGTGAACCGCCGTTTTCGTTACTGAAGTCTATACATTCCTGAATGCGAACCGCTTTGCATTCACTGGATAATGAAATGTACATTTATTACTGTACACATTAGCTATATGTATGCAAGGAAAGTAATTTGACATGCTATAATTCACATGATTTGGTATTGACTTTGTAACTCACGGTGATACATTAATGAATAAAAACAGGTTTTAATGCATGTTTTTAGACACTTTTCCCTCTATTTTTCATATTCTTTGAAAATAAAGGGATTTTAGTGTTTTGACTTCGAAAAACGTATTTTTTAACAATTTTAATACACGACCGAACTTTTTCTATGTAATTTAAAGAAATAGTTCTTAAAAAATCAAAATCATGAGAAAAATGATTATCTTAATGAGCGTAATTGCTCTATGTTTTCTTGCCCCACAAAAAAGCTGGGGACAGACTTGTACCTGCGACCGACTATTCGTCGGTCAATGGCAAGAATTTCCTGGGGAAGACCTTCCCAATTACCCCGACTTGGATTTGGGACTCCAAAATTGCGGCATTCCCGTTTATTATGGATTCCCCTATGGGGGTGGCGTATGCCCACCCCAAAATTCCGAATTCAAGAGAGAGGTGATGGTAAATGGCAATATAATATTGCTAGATACTGCAGGTTACACCATACCGTGGACCGCCCCCCTCATTGGTGGATTCGCCATCGGGGACACTATCACCATAACGATTACAGACCCAGAGGATTGTGTGTATAGCGATACACATATCGTCTATGCAAATCCATTATGTTCTGATGGGGTACTTAACGGAGATGAAGCTAATATTGACTGCGGGTGTGTTTGCTTTAATGAAAACGAATGTGAGCCCCCTACAGAAGCATGCCAATTAATTCAAATGAATATAGGTACGCAAAATACAGAAGTAACATGTGGAGGATCAGCGACCTTCGATGTAGTCATGGAAAATCCTAGCAATTCAGTCATTGTTGGTGATATTTTACCCATAAGGGTCTTTGTGCCGAGCGCCTCTCAGGATGAAACCCTTGAAAACATAATCGACTTTCAAGTTAGCATCGAAGGCTTGCCGCTTGAAAATGCCATAATTGATTACGGTTTCTTTAACGAGAACTCACAAAAGTGGGATATCGATGTCTATTTAGGGCAGAGCATAGGATTACCACCCTCACAGACCACAACAATCTCTCTTCAAATTACCCCAATCGCAGACTTCTCTGGTGAAATATTTGTAAGTCTCAATGGAGATCAGGCAGGATTCTGCCCCATCCCGGGACCAAATACCCTTCCAGGTGTTGACCAGAATCAAATAGCATTTGATTTTACATGTGACTCACTGATTGACGTTAGCGTCGAGTGTGATTCACTACAAATCAAATGGCCCGACACCGATACCCTCGGGTATTTTGTTGCTCTCAATTACTCATATGATGGTATCCAAAATTCAGCTGTACACCAAACATCGGACACCTGCTTAATTTTAGGGTTTGAGTATGGGACGACAATTACAGCTTTTGCTATAGCACACATGTCGAGTTCAGAAATATCGGAAATACTAGAATATACTGACACTATACGCATTGGAACCGGTATAGACCTCAAAGTCTTCCTTGAAGGTACCTATGATCCTGCGGTAGAGGAAATGGACACCGCGCTCAATGAGCGCGGACTACTACCCGGACAAACACCCATAGGACTAGGTGCGCCAACACCCGCTGGGCAACCGTACAGCATAGCTCCGTGGAATTATTCCGGCACAGAAGGCATGGGCTGGACAGATGCAGATTACAGTTCAAATGTAGTTGATTGGGTACTAGTATCTCTTAGAACTGCAATAGAGCCTACTACAAAAATCGCAGAAACAGCAGGATTACTTATGCAGAACGGTGAAATTCAATTTCCAGATGAATGTTGGGCAGATGCAATTGAAGATTCAGTCTATATCGTCATTGAACATCGTAATCATATTGGCGTAATGACCCCGCAACCCGTAAATCTAATCGGCGGTACACTGACGTACGATTTCCGTTTACAAGACAGCTACCGCAACCCAACGAGTTTTGGACAGAAACAACTCCCTACAGGCGAGTGGGCAATGTATGCAGGAGATGCTGACCAAAGCGATTTCCCAAGTTACGATATGACTGGGGCAGACAAGTCGATTTGGGTAAATGATAACGGTCAATTTGACCAATATTTGCCCGCCGATTTGAACCTTGATGGCGATGTCAACGGGCAGGATAAAGCTATATGGTTCGAGAATAATGGCATTTCGTCGCGAGTGCCGAAATAATTAGAATAAATTTAAACTATTCTTTAGCTTTAAATCTATTCGGGTAGAATTCTCTTTTTGGGGAATTCTGCTTTTTTATTTACCCCAATTTTTAATTATAGTTTTTGCCTCACTACTCTTGTGCTTTTACCCTTTCCTCTTTGTATAAAAATATTCTGTAACTATTTTAAATCATCTGTCATTTTTATTTCAGTCCCCAAAAATCTATAGCATTGTGAACGAGTTGCTCACGCAGCTCGTTTCTTTTTTTATCATCATCTTCTTCCCCATCAGGAATTTTGATATCAATAATCTCATCGTACACATGTGACACATACTGCGGGAGACAGGTTGCCCCACGATGTGGCTCGGGCGATACATATGGCGCGTCGGTCTCGCACATGATTTTATTAATAGGAAGATCCTTGATAAGCTTCTGAAAACTCTGCACAAAGGTAATCACACCCGTGAACGATACTGTGCCATCGAGATCAAAGAATGCCTGTGCATATTCAGGGCTCCCTGCATAAAAATGTGCGTTCATACGTAATTGTGGATGTTTCTTTTTATACTCAGTAAGGATCGTGAGCGCATCGTCGTACGCTGCTGTTGAGGTAGCTGCGCGCGAGCGCATATGGAGCATTAAGGGGAGCTCGCGCGCAGCGGCAAATTCAATCTGCCTTGCGAATGCGGCTGTTTGTACCTCCCCGAACACCTCTTGATCCCGATGAAAATAGTCATAGCCACACTCGCCGATGCCCACGATATGATCAGAGAACTCATCACGCAGCGACTCGATTATATCGAGCTCGCCCTCCCATGAATTTTCCTCTACTTCGATTGGATGCAATCCGACTGTTGCCCAGAGGTGGTCATGTTGTGAGGCAATCTCACACGCTCGACGTGAGCTCTCGGCATTGGTTCCCACAATGATGCCACCTACACCCAATTTATTCATTTGTACTATAATTTCCGCCCGCTCAGGATGCAACGGCGCTAGATTGAGGTGGCAATGCGTATCGATGTAACGTAGATTTTTCATAGGTATATTGTTTATGATTCAATGCGATTGAACAGAGGACTTTCTGGCTTTTTCTTTTCAATAATTAGTTCACGAATATGTGTTGCTGTGCGCGGCATGAGTGGCGCCAAGAGTACCGTAATTGAGACGAATTCCTCTATCATCTCTACGAGATCAGCACGCGCAGCTTCGGGGTCTACTTTGATCTTTTTGAAAGGCTCTTTCGTTGCGACCATCTCATCAATGCTATTTACCTTCATCCAGATACGATCCATTGCTCGGTCAAAGCGAAAATCTTTTAAAGCATCATTGTACACATCGTCATGCTCATAATTCGTTTCCAAGAAAAGCTTCTCTCCATCATATTCTACCTCATAACTCACCACCATATTCATCAGGCGACTCGTAAGGTTCCCGATGCCATTCACTAGATTCGCACGGTACGCTTCTGAGAGTTTTGCAAGGGTCATATCAGAATCCTCGTGCGCATGCACATGGCGCAATGCATAGTAGCGCAACACATCCTCGGGAAAGAGTGCGGATTCTTTATATATATCGAGAATCTCGAAAGGATCAATGACATTGCCCATTGTCTTGCTCATTTTCTTGCCGTCACTAATAATGAATCCATTGATAATAATGTGATGTGACAATGGCAAATCCGCAGCAAGAAGCATCGCCTGCCACATGGCAGATTGCTGACGCAAATTATCCTTCCCACAATATTGAATAGGATTACCTTCTTTCCAATATTTTATGAAATCACTGTCTTTGTCTTCATTTGGCCATCCGAGGGTCGAGATATAACTCGTCAATGCATCGAACCACACATACATCACATGTTCTGCATCATCTGGCACGGGAACGCCCCATGACATTTTCTCCTTGAGGCGCGATATAGAGAAGTCTTGCAATCCCGACCTTACAAAAGACTTGATCTCATTATATCTGAAATCAGGAACAACGAAATGTGGATTATCGCTATACTTTTTCAGCAGTGCATCTTGAAGCTTGGAAAATGCAAAGAAGTAATTATCTTCGTCAATTAATTCTAGTTGCCTCCCCATGTGATCTGGACATTCGCTATCTACTAATTCTGAATCTGTCTTTTCGAGTTCGCATCCTACACAATACTTCGTCTGGTAATTCTTTTTGTAAATATATCCATTCTCATTGCAACGCTTCCAGATCTCCTGGGCTGCTGCGATATGCTTCTCATCAGTTGTTCTAATAAAGCGAATATCAGAACAGAGATTGAATTTCTCGACGAAGCTTTTAAATGCCTGGGCATTTTGATCTACATATTCTTGTACGTCAATTCCTGCTTCGGCTGCTTTTTCATAAATCTTTTGACCATGTTCATCTGTACCCGTATTAAAAAAGACGTCATCTCCACGCTCTTTGTACGAGCGCGCGAGACTATCTGCACGAATGAATTCCATCGCATGCCCAATATGTGGCTTACCATTAACATACGGCAGAGTCGTTGTGATGTATTGTACATTCTTTTCCATATTCACCTCACCATATCATGATCCATGTATTTGGAAAAGCATGCCCGTGAATATACACTAACCTCGTTGAATATTTTTTGCTTTTTCAAAATCTCTCACCAATTCTAAAAGGAACACTGCTAATGGGATTGCCAAAAGTAATCCCATGAAACCAAACAATGCAGCACCTATCACTACCGAGAGTAGAACAATAACTGAAGGCAATCCTGTTGCCTTATTAATTATCACGGGCTGAAGAATGTAGTTCTCGATCATCTGGAGCAAAAAGTACCATGCCAACGTCCAGAGCATCATCTCGATCCCCCCAGCTCCTAGTGCACTCATTAAGGCAACCATTCCAGCTATAAGTATTCCAAATGGAATGAGTCCCATCACCATTGCAAGGAGCGCGAGCATGAGTGCGTATGGCACACCAATGAGCCACAACCCCAAATATGTTAACAGACCAAGGATAAATGCTGAGAGCAGTTGACCCTTGAACCATGAGCCAATCTTATCTTTGGTGCGAAGCCATAGTGAGATAACGTTATTTTCGTATGAGACGGGTGTAACGGCCTGAAAAAAACGTTCAATTCCACGATCCTCAACAGCCAAATAGAAAGAAATAACGATAATCAAGATGAGATTCAAAGCCCCACCGAATACTGCGTTGAGAGCCTGTAATGCACTTTGTGAAAAATCACCAACAGATCCTAGTTGAGATATAATATTTTCACCTTGGCTTGTATTGCCAGTTTCTTCAATTCCACTTGCCTCTTGAAAGCTAAGAAGGCTCGAATACAACTCTGAGGAAGCCTCGCCACTGATACCATCCGCTGTACCAAATGCGGTTACTAGCAAATCTGTAATCTCTGTAATGAACTGAGGTATAAAAAAGAACATAAGCCCACCAAATGCTCCAAACATAATTAAATAGACAAAAATTATTCCCAAGATTCGTGGAACTTTAAAGCGCCCCAAAGCATCAGCAATACTATCAACAAATGACGCGATGACTACTGCCGTCAAAATTGCAATGAGCATTCCCCCAACCTTCCACAACCCATACCCCAGAGCGACCATTCCCAACAACATAAAGCCGTTTTTCCATGACCATTCATTCACATGCACCTGTTGGACTGGAGGAAGTGCTTTTTTATAATTACTTTTTTTATTTGATTGAGGTGTATTTTTCTTTGATGACATGGGTATAGTATACCAAAAACAAAGTACGATTCATACTAAAAAAACTAATCATTTTGGCACAAATGATTGCAGATAGTATATTAATCAACTACTATATAATTATTATGTATATCTCTAAACATAATGCTCATTTTCAACTCATTTCTGCAGTCGCCCGTAATCGAAAAAAGAGAGCTCAATTAAAACAATTCCTTGTTGAAGGAGTTGTTCCGATCAATAATCTTGTTAAAGGCAGATTTAAGATCATATCATTTATTACCGATGATTCACGGAAACTTTCATCATGGACTCAAGAAATAATTGCCACCAAAACCTATGAGGAACATATTTCGCTTTCTACAGAACTTTTTAGCGAACTTACTCATAAAGATGAAGCGCCAGAAATTATTGCACTCGTTGAACGTAAAGACTTTACTATCAGCGAATTAATAAAAAATGATTTGAAGAAAAAGATCTGGGTAATTATGGATCGCCCAATAAGCCCTGGTAATCTCGGTACGCTTATGCGCAGCGGCAATGCTTTTGGTATATCTGGACTCATAACTTATGGGCATGGTGCAGATATGTACAGCCATAAGGCCATTTCAGCTTCACGCGGGAGTCTCTTTCACACTCCGCACATGATTGGTGTTGGGATCCCAGAGATTAATAAGTTCATCACTACCGTAATAAAAGAGTTTGGTTCTGTTCAAATTTTGGGAACTGACGAAGATGCTCCCCGCCAACTCAACGAGGTTGATTTTGATACCCCTACGATAATTATGCTTGGCAATGAAACGAAGGGATTATCTGAAAAACTAACTGAGTTGTGCAATGATATGATTGCTATTCCCATGCAAGGAGACGTATCGTCTCTTAATGTTGCATGTGCTGGGAGTATCATATTGCATGCTGCTGCTAATTAAGTCTTTTTTGAGTCCGCGCTTTCTTTTTCTGTAATATATTTATATTTCATAGGTGTTATCGCAAAGATATACTGGAATTGGTACATACTCATATCCCTCTTGTAAAAGCAGACCGAGCGCAATCAATCGATGCAAGCCATCTACGTGTTTCAATGTATTATTTATTACTATAAGGATTATTGGCACAGTGAATCCATGAGTCATGATCTTTTCTTTAAGAGACCTCACATTATTTTGACACAAAGTATCTTGGTATTCCAAATCTTTATATTTCATAATTGCCTCAGGGAGAGGTGTATCTAGGGGAAATATCTCTACACCATCATCTATTTCACTATTATGGAGCGTATGTTTTGGAAGTAGGATCTGATTAATCAATTCAAAAGGCAAAAAGCCTTCATACCATGACTCACCATATGTCGCAGTCAGATGGTTAATATAATCTTCTGTGACCTTGTTAGTTTTATCTAGCCATTGAGTCTTGTCATCCTGATGACCATTAACGGATTCTACGACTTTGGTTGATATAACTTTTTGTATATCTAATAAATTCATATTCAAAATACTACTACAGAAACCTGACAGAATCACCCACCTAACCCAATAACCCTAATATAATAATTATATTTTAGTATAAGTCTTTGGGATTTAAAATACTTACTCTTATTCGACAGAATGCATTAGATGAGAAAAATAAAACGCATACATGCTATATGTTACAATTGGATATACAATTCTTTAGAGAACTTTTAAAATATGACCCACAAGCAACGACGCATTCACAATTTCCCCCAAGAGTATCCATGGTATAAAAGATTTTTTGCTCAGATTATTTACTTTTTTGCATCAACTTTTACTTCGTCTCCCAATAAAAGAATCTCATCATCTGATCGAGCAATCATTCGCGATACTATTGAGGCCGGGGACATCATTCTAGTAGGTGGCAAAAAGGGGCTCAGTAGCTTTGTCATCGGGGGATTTTTTACTCATAACGCTCTATATCTAGGAGATAATCTAGTTACGCATGCGCCTCAACCCGATGGAGTTCGAACTGATCCGCTAGATGCAATTTTTAACCACTACAATGTCTTTGCCTTAATGCGACCGCATTACCTAGAAAAAACAAAACAACAGGTAATTACTGATGCCGAGGCACTGATAGGAACGCCATATGATTATGAATTCGCGAATGACCCAGAAAAACTCTATTGCACTGAATATCTCAAATATGTATTTCTCAAATCAAATATCAAACTCGATATATTTGAATCAGATAAGATTCTTTACCCAAGTACTTTTCTAGAATCAAAAGATCTCGAGGTAATTTTTATAACAGAGCATCTTGAAGAAGACACAAAATAAGAGGAGTATCTTTTGGATTAATTAATCAATCCCAAGTAATCATTTTGAAACATGATATCTCTAACCTTGCAGGCATTTTTGATTATTTCCACTTCATCTACCGGTTTTTTCTTTGACAGGATAATCAACGTACCTTGATTTATTTTTTCTTTAACGGAAACAAGATCATCAAGAATTAGATCAAACACAGAGTCTCCATTATCCTTATCTTTTATAAAAGTCATCCATCCAACCCATCTCAAATCTTTCTGATTTTTCTTCTTTACTAAACATCTAAACTCATTTGAAATAACTACACCATAAGTGACTTCAAATAAACTCATACACTTTACCAATAGACCTTTTACAAAATCATAATGCGAAAACTGAGGGTATTTATTATTTTTTGGAAAATCAATAAAAAAATTTCCATGATCATCATCACTTCCCCCCATAGAAAAACTTACGGTAATTTGCCCATCTTCCGCCTTAGATGTATTGGAATAAGAGTTGCTGTACGGCAACCATGATGTTGAATGGAGGCGTATCTCTTCGTCATCAGGATCGTTGTTATAGTATCTTATTTCATCATTTTTGATCTGTTCAAATACTCTATCTTCAAAATCACTCTTATCTTCTTTAAATCCTTTCCTGGATTTTTCTGTCGTACCCCAACCAAAAAGATTATCGAAAATCGGATCAATGCCTTCTAAAAAAATAAGTATCTCTTTGCTCTTGGTAATATATTCTCGCGGCGTGAGTTTTTATTCTTTATCTGTAAAATTAAATGGTAATTCTCCATACAATCACATAGTAACATTAAAAGATAATCTCCTCAGGACCCACGACCGTTGAGTACATTTTCTCTGGTACGAGATACTCATTAATAACACGAATGATATCTTCGCGAGTGGTGGCTCGAATTTGTTTTTCATATGCATCGAGATGCTGATAGGTGTTATCGAGAATGAGTTGGAATCCATACCAATCTGCCCATGCGTCGGTGGTCTCCAGGCTAATATCAGTCATTCCCATAATCGCCTCATGGGCATCGCTGACCTCGGTATCAGTGAGATCTTTTTGTAATCGATCAATTTCTGCAACAATTGCATCACGCACTTCGATAATCCGCTCTTGTTTGGTTCCATAGCGAATAGCCAGCACCCCATAGTCAGTCGATGATTGTGCACTCGCGCTGATGTAATATCCCGCACCCATTTCTTCTCGTACTTTTTGGAAAAGACGTGAACTCATACCGCCACCCAATATGTGCATTGCAATACGCAGTGCGAATCGATCACGATGATCACGTGCCACTCCTGGAAATCCAACTATGACGTGCGACTGATCTATTGGTCGTGCAAGCGAAATCTCTCGTTGCGTATCATTAAACATTGCTGACGATGGTACATCTCGCTTTCCATCAGGAAGTAATTCATATGCTTCGCTGATAGCTTGATGCACTTCTTCTTCATCAACTTTTCCACTGATCATAACCACCGTATTTGCACCTGTATAAAAACGCTCGTGATATGAGATAAGGAGATCGCGATTAATGGCATCAACGCTTTCATGTGTTCCCAGAATCGTTGCCCCGAGCTGATGGTCTTTTTGGAAAATAAGCTCTGTAAATACATCACCCACGACGCTCATAGGATTGTCTGCATACATATCTATCTCACCTTGGACGACGCCCTTTTCAATTTCGATATCTTTATCAGGAAAAGCCGGATACCGATAAATATCTGTCACGAGTTTTAAAAAGGTCTTCCAGTGGCGATGTGCACCTTTGATATAATATCCCGTATATTCCTTGCCCGTAAAAGCATTCGTCTCAGCACCGAGGCTCTCGATCCTGCGCACCAATTCCTTACCAGAAATGTGCTCTGTCCCCTTGAAGCACATATGCTCGAGAAAGTGCGTCACCCCATGTTCATTGTTATTTTCATACCGTGATCCAACGCGCGTAAGTACCTGAACCGTAACGCTTGTCGCATCAGGTAAAGCAATCACGAGGCTATCTACGCCGTTATCTAATTGCCTATGAGAAACTTTCATACTGAACTATTACTGGGATTAGCATACCATACTTTTAGCATAACAAGATTTTCTGACTCTATTGCTTTGATACCCTCGTGTTTCTGACCCATCAAAAAACCAACCCTTTTAGGAGTTGGTTTTTTGTATCTATTTTAATTTTATATGAAATAAATATGCTTCTATAGATTGAGCGGACTCACAAATGAGCAGTCCTGGATATTACATGCGACAATCTCACCTGAAATATCATATGATATTACATGATCAAAAATTGGCCGCAGCCCTACGAGCATGTAGCGATTAGTACCTGGCATGCTACGCACAACGACATATTGTGGAACACATTCGCTTGACCCCCCATTACATGTCTGAGGAAATCTTTGTGCGCTGTAATCCTGAATAGCCGGTGACGCATAATCCCCAATAAAATTAGGGCCCGATGCTGAGTACCCACCCATTTGCGCATTTATTGCCCTGCGCGTGTCGTACCCAACTACACCGTCAGGAGTTAGGCCATTCGCAATTTGGAATTTCATAATGGCCTCTTCTGTTGTTCGCCAAATAGACCCATTTGGACTCCCGTTTAAATATCCTTTTTCAATAAGGAATTCTTGGAGTGTATAAACTTCTGTCTCATTAGTAATTCCATAGCGAAGCGTCTTTGTCAGACTTGCAGCATCGACTGAAGCAGCGACACTTAAGAACATCACAAAAATACATAGACTTGTTAATATTTTTTTCATAAATAAAGGATCTTTAAAAATAACGAGTAATATTTTTATATTATATCATTTTAATTGCTTCGAACCACTCATTAAAACCATCAACTTCAGTTCTATCAGGATGATTAGAGTGCTGTAATTCATAACCAATATCATTACTAAATGAAGATGTTTTTGGCTCGTAAATCATTTTCATAGTAGTTGGAACATCTCTTTTATAATCTGAAAACAACTGGCCGGCCACGCGAGCCAAATCAACACCATGCTTCAAAAGTTGCCTATTCCTTTGAGGTGTCCCTGAATCAACCGATAAATATTCATTAACTTTATGTGCCTTAGTCAGACTACCTCCAATACGATAAAAAACATTATAGAAATATGCTTTGTTCTCAATAGAAACATACACACATACCTGATCTACCTCTTTGGCATTGCCAACATATTCATAGGCAATTTCAATCATTTCTGTAAAAAGCTTTTGAAATTCTTTATCAAAATTATGTGGATCATTAATATTCATAGAGTTACATTAATTATTATTTTTTAATGAATGTTAGCAGCTCATCAATCTTCACCCTCTTCTGCTCAGTCGTATTCCGGTCACGCACCGTTACTGTGTCATCTTCAAGGGTATCAAAATCAATCACAACACAATGTGGCGTTCCGATCTCATCGGCCCTACGATAGCGCTTCCCAATATTTCCATTATCATCCCACATCACCTGTGAAATATCCTTGCGAAGTGCTGTATATACCTCTCGCGCCTTCTCTGCGAGTTCTGGTTTATTTTTCAAAAGCGGTGATACGCAAACCTTGATCGGCGCCAAGTGATACGGGAGATTCAAGTACACGCGATCTTCATCATTCACCTGGTCAACGGTATATGCATGATGGAGCACCATGAACACATTACGATCAAGCCCTGATGAGCACTCGATAACATGCGGGAGATATCTTTCATTCCCCTCTTTCGTCTGTTCAATATATTCAAGCTTCACACCAGAATGCTTCTGATGCTGCGAAAGGTCATAATCTCCTCTCCAATGAAGGCCTTCGATTTCTTTCCAACCGAAGTCAAATTTGTATTCAATATCCCACGCATCCTTTGCATAGAATACGAGATTCTCGTGCTGCTTCATGCGGAGTTTCTCTTTTGGGATTCCTAGAACATCCGTGTAGTATGCGAATCGCTTCTTTTTCCAATCCTCGTAAACGTGCTCTGCATTATCAGGCTTGGTGAAGTACTGGAACTCCATCTGCGTGAATTCTCGTGTTCTGAAGACGAATTGCCGTGGTTTGATCTCGTTTCGAAATGCTTTCCCTACATGGAAAATTCCAAAGGGCACTTTCACTGGCATGGAATCCAAGACATTTTTGTAATTAACATATTCACCCTGGGCTGTTTCTGGGCGCAAATATACGGGATGTTCGGCTGTCCCCGCGAGATCTCCCATATTTGATTCAACAAGCATATTGAATTGACGGACATCAGTATATTCATCGCGCTTGTTGCTCGGCAATGATAGCTTTTCGAAATGCTCGTCAAAGAGCTTCTGGATTTCATCAACCGCCATTTTCTCATCTGCCATAACATCAATCTCTTCGAGTAGATGATCAACGCGGAATCTCTGATTCGATGGCTTATGCTCTATAAGTGGATCCGAGAATGAGCCAACGTGCCCAGATGCAATCCACACATCAGGATGCATCATAATTGCTGGATCTATTTCCCACACGTTGTCATGTTTGCGTGCGAATGATGCTCGCCATGCTTCTTCAATATTTTTTTTCAGAAGAAAACCTAAAGGACCGTAGTCATAGGTTCCCGCTAGTCCTCCGTATAATTCTGATCCCGGATAAATGAATCCACGCCGCTTGGCTAGGTTCGCAATTATTTCGATAGTAGATTCGTGTTGTGGTATCTTTTCTGACATATATTTTTTTTGTATATAAATCTATATTTATGAGTATACAGACTTTTTGACCTTATTAAAGTTTTTTTGCCCGCATCTCTTCACTAATTTGATATAATACGCTTATGTTAGCGTTATTTCATTCTATATCGTGGTTGCTCATCTGGATGGTGAGCTGGTTCGGCTGGTGGGGCATTCTCTATATTCGACTCCCCAAGCACAATGACTATATAATCTACGCAGAGCGCGATATTATTTTTTTCTTTATCGGATCATTAGTATGGCTCCTTTTTCTCCCGCCAGATGTTTGGGTAACAAGTTTTTTTGCTCTCCTTATTATTGGAGCCATTTGTACTGGATTAGGAACATATATATGGTTTCTGAAAAAACACGACTCATCACCAAGTATTAAAAATAAAGAAAAATTAGTGAAATTCCTCACTACGACTCAGCACGAAAGAGCAGAGCGAGATTGGCTAGAACTTAATCCACGCTACCTCTATGTAAAGGCTGTTGAAATAGTTTTTCAACAGCTCGGTATTCTCGCACTGTGGCATAGCATTGCTACGGGATTCATTCCGACACTATTTAATGACCACATACTTACCCTTATGATTCTTTTTACTTTTGTACATATTCCCATGCTGATATTTTTGCCATGGAAATATTCTCGGAATTTTATTTTTGCGTCAATATTTGGATCATTTATATTTGGACTTATTTTCGAGCAGTTCAGTTATTCCGGAGTAGTGCTCGCATACATTTTTCATTTTTTCTTTTACGTATCTCTCCCTGATATGAGTGGGTTATTCACATCTGTGGGTAAAAAGATCATGCGTGAAAAAATAAATTAATGTACTATAGTAAATAGAAGAAGTCGCTGGTTCGGCATCTGATAACTACACGCATTAATCATCTAAATTAGATTTCATCATTCTTTATGCAAATTAAAAACGATCACATTCTCATGTTCCTTGGGGCCTTCGCCTTTATCACTGTTTTCTCAGTTATGCCGATGGGTACTAAAAATCAAATCAATCCCATCAGTGGCGTTGCCCAGGTCGGATCACTTCTCCCGACCTTCTTTCCGGTACAGCAAATTGATTCTTCCGCACAAACACTCCAAAATATTAGCCAACAAATCACAGAGACCAAGAATCCAATAAATATTAACAATAACTCAAGTTCATCAAACTCTACAAACAACAGTCAAAGTAACTCTTCGAATGAAAATACAGATGATCGACCAGAGATACTTGTTGGTGAAGGAAGCTATTATGCAAGCCCTGCAAGCGTTGGCTGTCCGCAAACTGACTACAGCCTAGAGCAGAATCCAAATACAGCAGGATACAGAAATATTGAAGCCCTCAGTCAAGTATATGTAAACGGCAAAGGGGAATGTGTCTTTGATGCGAATCTCTACGTTCCACCATCAATGGTGAGCTTTGTTGATAATGTAGTATGGACTGTTGATGATGTTCCGCTCGAAGCTTTCACTTCTAGCCTCTCAGGATCAATCAAGAATGGCCTGAGTCATGTAGAAATCACTAGCGACTATACCCTACTGTGTGTTGACTTCGACCTCGTATTCAATCAGAGCAATAGTCAACATGGCCGCGAATGTCGATCGTTCACGAATGAAGCCCCAACTCAGTCATAAGAACCCACCTTAGGTAAAAATACAGAGAGTAAAAACCACCTGTTGAGGGTGGTTTTTTTAGATTTCAACTTTTTTATCAATCCCAACAAGCTGCTCTTTTAATTCTAAAAACTTATTTTCCATGTAGTAACCATAAACCTCAGCATCACGTTTATATTTCTCACTTGCATTATCTTTATTATTTTTAATAATCTCACTCAATCCATCTAGCCCCTGCTTAACTTCCTCTAAAGTAAGAACTACTCTTGGAATTCCTGCAAAAATTAGATCCTCACCGTATCTTTCTTTTATCCCAGTATGAACACTATCAAAGACTTCTCTATGCGTATTTAAAATCGATTCACCAAAAGGAGTGTCAAGTACATTTGATATCCTATGATTTGGGTGCTCATTTAAAGGATCTAATAAATCAACGAGTAGTTTATCTTTAAACTTGCTCTTGTGGGCTTGTTCTTTTTCTTTCATGTCATCCATAATATTATCAAGATACTTTATCAATTCTTTTTCTTGTGCATTAATGCAATCGATAGTATTAACATCATGCATACCTGACTTAACCTCACTCCTTTGATCATATTTAAATCCATCCTTTCTTAGGCTTATTCTACTTATTACAATAGATTTTTTTATCCCATCTCGGCTAAGACCAGTCGGATGACCGGTTGCTGCATTGCGAGATTCACGAATTAATTTTAATTGCCCCGTCTCGATATTAATTTTTTCACCCAGAAGCTTTTTATGCAAGTCATTTACTGCATCTTGTTGAACAAACAAACATTGGAATAGTCCATATGTGAGTAAATACGAGCTTTTACTGTATTCCTCTTCTGAAAGTGATAGATAACTATTTATAGCTATGCATGTGTCATCTATAATATCGAATGCGGCATTTACAATATGAGAAGATCCGTCATTATAAAATATCGATTTAGTTATTGTTGAGTTATTAAAGAACTCTCGTAATTCTTTTATTTTTTTATTTAATTCTTGCATTAATCTTAATACTCCCTCATTGAGACTTGTGCGTCAATTTTCTTAACAAAATCAATAATCACGGCAACGACAATCAAAAGCCCCGTTCCACCAATACCGAATGACTGCACACCCGTAACTGATTGCAGAATAACAGGGATCACCGCGATCACTGCCAAGAAGAGCGCCCCAACGAGCGTAATTCTACTCACGATATTCGCAATGTAGTCTTCGGTCGATTTGCCCGGGCGAACACCTGGAATGAATGCTCCGCTCTTCTGGAGATTAGACGCCATTGCATTGGGATCAAAGGTAATTGATGTATAGAAATACGTGAACAATACCACGAGAACAAAGTACAGAATCGAGTAGAACCATCCATTGTTCATGAGGCGCGTAATAACATTTCCCGCATTTATCAAATTTGGTGAATCAGCATTAATAAGGAAATTCGCAATAAGCGTCGGGAATAAAAGAATAGAGATAGCGAAGATCAACGGCATAACACCAGCCATGTTGATACGTAATGGAATATAGGTCTGTGTTCCGCCATAGGTCTGACCACCACGTGCTTGCTTGGCATACACAACAGGAACCGGGCGCTCCGCCTCAGTGATATATATAATCCCAGCAACTAATACAACAGAACCCAGCGCAAAAAGAACATAGGTTACGATTTGACTTGGTTCATACAAAAAGATAAGTTGTTGTATTGCGGCAGGAAGTAAGGCAACAAGACCTGCAAAGATCAACAACGAAACACCATTTGAGAATCCAAATTCCGAGATGAGCTCACCGAGCCACGTAATGAGCATTGCACCAGCAACAATAATAATGATATTAATGAGCAGTGCTCCAGGACTTGTAAAATTAATAACACCTTGCGATGAAAGTAATTGCAAGAACCCGAATCCCTGTACTGCCGCAATAGGTACGGTCAAATAGCGCGAGATCTTCTGAAAACGCTTACGGCCTATTTCACCATCTTGATGATACATCTCTTTAATCTTTGGAGACATTACCGTGAGGAGTTGCATAATAATAGACGCTGTAATATATGGCCCAACGCCTAGCATGACAATAGAGAGCGTCGAAAGTGCACCCCCAGAAAAGATATTCAGTACACCCAAGAATTGATTACCTCCGAGATAGGTAGAGAGCGCTGCTGTATCAACTCCAGGAATTGGAATACTTGAAAGTAGGCGGTACATGATAAAAATACCTGCTATGAACAATAGGCGCTTACGCAGTTGCCTGTCACCGAGTAAAATCTTCATCTTTTTTAAAAACCGTTCCATAAACAATATTCTGTGGGATTATTCTGAATAATAGTACTCTTTTCTATTCTTTAATATACGTTGTAGATACTACCATGCTTCCAAGAGCGAGTGAAGCATGCACACAAGAACCTATACCTGCGTACATGCTCGATCGTTCTTCGAGGCAGTACTATGACTTTTTCTTCTCTTCTTTCTTCTCTTCTTTCTTCTCTTCTTTCTTCTCGATTATTGTGCCGCCCGCTTTTTCAATCTTTTCTTTTGCTGACTGAGAAACATTGCAACCCTCAATAGTGAGCGCCTTAGCGATATTCCCATTTCCGAGAATCTTCACACCTCGTCGCTTCATTGATTGCGCACTCCATATTTTCTTTCCAGAAAGCGTTGCAGGAGATACGGTTTCGCCCGCAGCAAACAATACCTCGAGATCACTACAGTTGATAACCAGAATACCTGGGCGGTATACATGTGTTTGCCCACGATTCTTGCCGTGCCCACGTAGCTTTGGGATCTTTTTGATGATATCGCGCATTTCTGGACGAGGTGTTGCTCCGGCACGAGCATTTTGCCCCTTCATACCGCGACCTGATGTCTTACCACGCTTACCACCACGGCCGACTCGCTTTTTGGTTGTTGTACGTGCCGTACTTGAAAGTGTATGCATTTCCATAAGCGTTACTTGCTAGCTGCAGCTTTTTTTGCTGGAGCTTCTTTACGTGCACTTCCACCTCCTCGTGTATCTCGTTTGTAATCTCGCTTCTCAGGGCGTGGTTTTTCTTTCTTCTGAGCGCCCTGACCACGTGCGACAACAAATGTATCGAGAGCTTCGAGGGTTGCGCGTGCGTTATTAATTTTGTTTCGACTCCGCGATATAATACGCGCGGTAACATTTTTTATTCCTGCGAATTCTAGAACAGTACGTGCTGATGAACCTGCAACAAGTCCACGGCCGCCATTCGGTCGCAAATTAATACGTGCTGCATTGAATTTCGCATCAACTTCATGAGGTAATGAGAAATCATCAGTGAGCTTCAAGAGCACTAGGTTACGCTTGGCGTCGTTGAGAGCCTTTTGAATTGCGAATGACGTGTCGTTGGCCTTTGCAAGACCAATACCTACGCGACCTCGCTTGTCTCCAATCACCATCGCAACCGAGAATGAGAATCGACGCCCCCCTGCCATAACACGCGTTACGCGACGGAGTGATACGATCTTTTGATCATATTCTGGCTTTGGGCGCTCTTTACGTGCGCCTCCACGACCACGACCGCGGAAATTTCGCTTTTGACCTTGTCCCGGTGATCGGCTACCGCCACCGCGACTCGCGCCAGTACTCGCTCGAGGAGTAGGCTTTGGTGTTGTTGACTGGCTCTTTTGGCCAGTCGCCCCTGCTGTTGCTGGTGCAGCCGCCACTTTGGGCGCTGCAGTATCAGTCGCATCAGTCTTTGCAGTCGTTGGGGTATCGTTCTGTGGTACTTGTGTTTTTTCTTCTGACATATTTAAAATTGCAATCCCCCCTCACGTGCAGCATCAGCTAAAGCCTGAACTCGGCCTGTGTACTGATATCCACCACGATCAAAGATTACGCTAGTAATGTTTGCTTTTTTAGCATCTTGGGCAATCTGTGTACCAACATTCTTGGCACGTTCGATTTTTGTCCCCTTTTTTTCTTGCACATCATGTGCAGCGACCAGAGTCACACCGCGCTCATCGTCAATAAGTTGTGCATATGTGTTCGCATTAGAACGATAGACACTCAAACGAGGGCGCGTTGCAGTACCCGATACTTGCGAACGGATACGACCATGGCGACGCTTGCGCTTTGCTGTTTTGTAGCTTGCTTGTGAAATCATATATAAAAATTACGACACTAAACGGCGCGCTTACCCTGTTTGCGACGAATGTACTCACCTTCATATCGAATACCTTTCCCTTTATACGGTTCTGGTTTCTTCTGAGAGCGCACTTTAGCAGCGAACTGACCGACTAATTCTTTATCGATGCCTGATATCGTCATCTCTGTCTGAGATCCTACTTCAACTTTAATCTCTTCAGGAATTTCTACTTCAACAGGATGTGAGAACCCCAACTGCATCACGAGCTTCTTCCCTTTCATCTCCCAACGATATCCAACACCTTCGACTTCTAATTTCTTCACATATCCTTCTGTCACACCCACGATCATATTCCGCACGTGTGCTGCATAGGTTCCCACCAGTGCTTTTGAGAAAATGGTCTCTTTCACCGGAGCAAAAGCAACCGTATCACCCCCAACGGTAACCTTAATCACGTCGAGTTTGAATGATCGCGTGAGTTCCCCTTTGGGGCCCTTTACGATCATCGTGCCTTTTTCGTCAAGAGTTATAGTTACGCCTGCTGGAATTTTTGTGGGTTCTTTTGATAAACGACTCATATTAAAGTTATTATGATTACCAAATCTCAAAAAGAATCTCACCACCTGTGTGACCCTCTCGAGCTTGTTTACCCGTCATAACACCTTTGGGCGTTGACAGAAAGACATCTCCACGACCTTGCTTAACCTCATAAATGTCTTTTGCTCCTGCATAGAGACGACGTGAGGGCTTGGAAATGCGCTTTACTTGAGTAATTCGTGGCTTATCGGCTGGCTCGCTATATGCGAGATTCACCTCAATAATATTTCCACCTTTGTTTCGATCTTTCTTCTCATATCCTGCAATGTATCCTGTATCTAGGAGCGCCTTTGCAATAGATGTTTTGAATGAAGAAAATGGAACGTGTACGCTTTTTTTGCCGCGTAACCCACCATTTTTGATCGTGATCAGCATGTTCGAAATAACATCCATACGATTACCATGATGACTTACGTACACCGGGAAGCTTCCCTTGATTCGCGAGTTCGCGGAAACAGATACGATCGAGACCAAAATCTCGCATGTATCCACGCCCACGCCCACAACGGAAACAGCGGTTCTTCTGACGTGTCGAGAACTTGGCCTTTTTCCGTGATCGCGCGATGATTGATGTTCGTGCCATAATTTTAAACAACATGCATTTCAATATATTAGAAAAAGATAGATCTCTCACTATTTCTTGAAAATACACATATTTGCACTGATAATATACAACAAGTGAAGATGCGTGAATGACTTCTCCGAACGAGCAAACACACATTGTGTGCCCAACTCTTTTGTCGAAGCGATATCGCCTTATTTTTTCACAGTTTTCCTTATGAGATAAGAAAGTCTATGAATAAGAAAGGGATCGTCATCAACGCGTTTCTCTTGTCTCCTATGGATACTACCAGAAAAAATGGGCGTGGCAAGGGGCATTGAGAATTACATCTCAGCAACTATTATATTATTTGATATCACAGAAACATTCTTTGTGCTGGTGCTCATTGTAGGAGCAGAAATTATCCCTAATAGAATCATTTTTTTGAAAAACCAAAGTCATTATTGAACTACAAAGACTTAGCGAATTAAGCATATAAAGTAATAGATCTGATTGTTTATTGCTCCCAAATGAAGTGTCGATTTGCACTTCTTTCATGAAATCATCACCTCTCATGGGTTCAATTGTGGCTATGGCATTCCTCATAGAGAAATTTGGATGTGCAAAATTGCATAAATCGTTATATAAATTAAGTGCTAAATCAACCCCCTACTAGGACACCCCTGTGAATAATCCAATCTCTTCCGCTACCTCTGTGGCTGTTCTGTACCCAAGAGCCTTCCTTGGTTTGTTGTTAATACGATCTACTACCTCTTGTAT
>Ga0209185_1000659_pt1 | contig 37268 bp, 15 predicted proteins | sample SidtaG_2_FD_187425 | JGI IMG/M metagenome (GOLD analysis project Ga0209185, IMG submission 187425) | Marine algal microbial communities from Sidmouth, United Kingdom - Sidmouth_Asex2 metaG (SPAdes) (version 2) | ecosystem: Host-associated > Algae > Red algae > Unclassified | place: Sidmouth... | reverse complement strand
TATTTTGAAATGAATCGAATCAAAAATGACGCGAATACTCACTGTATTTAAGGATTTTTTGGTGAAGAGTCATTTTAAAAGAAATACTCAAAAAAGTAAATAAATTTGTGAAACAGTGTACTTAGTTGGCTGGTAAAAATATTTTGCGAAGCAAAATATACTAAAATCACCCAATATCCTAATTGCCCAATGCCCAGCCAAGGGCTGAGGTTTAAATCCTACACTTTACGAGACACGCACCGAATGGCAAATTTATTTAAATTGTCAAACGGGGGACTATGTTGATTCGTTAATTAGGTAATTAGGGAACTGGTTGACTGGGTAATTAGGACGGGTAAAATATTTTGCGAAGCAAAATATACCCAATTACCCAAAAACAAACGAAATAAAAAAAATTGTACAGCTATGAAATACATTCTAAGAATGGCGATTCTACTCATCGCGACTATCGGCATCAACAATCAGGCAAACGCTACCCACGGCATGGGTGCAGACCTCACTTACGAGTGCGTTGGTCCCAATGAATATAGGATTCAGCTCCAATTTTTCCGTGACTGTAATGGGATTGCGCCGGAACCGGACTATCCCATTACGGCGGTTTCTACTTCTTGTGGGTCCGATCTTATTTTTTGGCTCAACCAATTGGGTGAACCCGAAGTCATCACGCCCCTTTGCCCCGGCGAACAGGATATTTGCGAAGGACCCGGCGGTATGTACGGTGTCGAACAATACACCTACACTGGCTTGATTACCTTACCCGAATGCGCCCCCGGTGGCAACGACTGGCAACTCGCCTGGGAACTCTGCTGTCGCAACCTCGCCATTACTACCCTCACCATTTCAGATACGCAGGAATTTTATGTCACCGCCAACCTCGACAATACCGTTCCCGATTGCAATAACTCACCCGTATTTCTCAATGCGCCTACGCCTTTTACTTGTGTAGCCCAAGAAGTATTTTACAACCACGGTGCGACCGATGCCGATGGAGATAGCCTTGTATTTAGCCTCGTCAATTGCCAACGTGCAGGTGGCGAAGAGGTGAACTACGAACTTGGATTTAGTGGAACTACACCACTTTCCACCGTCAGTGGCGTTAGCATTGACCCCGAAACCGGAGCGATTAGCTTCACGCCCGATGCTATACAAGTCGGTGTACTCTGCGTGCAAGTAGACGAATACCGTAACGACGTCCTCATTGGAACCGTCGTCCGCGACATTCAATTTACCATCATCAACTGCGTCAACACCCTCCCTGCCGCTACCGACATCAATGGCTTGTGCAATGACGGTGGTGCAGTCTTTGAAATCGCTGCCTGTGCAGGTGCCAACCGCGAATTTTGTTTCGACATACAAGCCTGTGACGATGATGGCGACGACATCATTACCATGGAGTGGAACGAAGCCATCCCCAATGCCACATTTACAGTGAATAATACCGCCGAACCCGTCGGTACGTTCTGCTGGACACCAACACTCGATGATTTGGGGACACATTCATTTACCGTACAAGTTGCCGATGATGCCTGCCCCCTTTTAGGAACAAATACTTACACCTATACCGTCGAAATTGTAGACAATCCAAACGAACCCGTCGATGTAGGAATGGACGCATCTATCTGCGCTGGCGAATCCACCACCCTCACCGCGACCTCTGCCGCGACCAATATCGACAGCTATTCATGGTCACCAACGACCGGACTTTCCAACCCCAATGCAGCAACAACCGAGGCGACACCGACTTCTACGACCGTCTACACCGTCACCACACTATTCACCGACGGCTGCGAAGCGACCAACGAGGTCACGGTAAGCGTCCTCAGCCCTCCTTCCATTTTGATTTTTCCAAATGAAGTCACCGGCTGCCCCGGTGCCAACGGCTTATTTTTTGCTGGTGTACCGCCTGATGCGGACGTAGTTTGGTACGATGAAGGCGGCGAAGAAGTCGGCACAGGAAGCCCCTTTACAACACCTGAAATTGACGAAAGTACCATTTTTACGGCAATTGTCACCGATGCCAATGGCTGTACCAATACCGCCACTTCAATCCTCAATGTCGGCGCTGTCGAAACCGCTGTTTGCACCAATATATATGTCACCCAAGATGCAGACGATACAGGCGATGGCTCGCAAGACGACCCCACGAATATCGACAATGCAATGGACATGGCGATGTGTAATAATACCGTCATTAAAATGGCGGCAGGAACCTATAATATCGACGCACCCTTACAACTGTCGAGTTATCTTACATTAGAAGGTGGTTTTGATGCCACTACGTGGGAAAAATCAAGTACCGCAGGAGCGACCACCATTCATCGCACAATACTCAACCCTCAAGGACTACCCGATGCAAGACGCCTCGTCGCGCTACAAGCAAGCAATGCCGTAGGCTTCCGTTTACAAGACCTCACCATTACTACGGCAAATGCTCTAATCAGTAACCAAGAAGGTATTTCCACTTACGGTATACATCTTTTAAACTGCTCCGAGTACGATATTATACGTTGTCAAGTCTTGCCGGGAAATGCTTCGGATGGGGCAGATGGGATAGATGGTATAGCAGGAATTAACGGTGAAAATGGTGGAAATCCAGAAGACGATGGTAACCCGCAGACAGGTGGCTTAGGCGGTGGAAACGGCGGAGATGGGGGACTTGGTGGTGAAACTGGACCTGCTACTGTTGGTAACCCTGGACAACCCGGGGGCGATGGTGGTGCAACAGGAGGTCAAGGAGGAGCATTGGGCGATAGCTTCTTTGGTTTTCGGATATGCAAATGTGCATCTAACACACCTGATTGTGGGGATCCGGGAAATGACGGGGCAAATGGCACCGCAGGAGCAAACGGAGCAGATGGAGTATTACCGAATGTCCTATCAGGTTTTCTTATTCCCGGTTCTGTTGGTGAGAACGGAGAAGATGGTATTATTGCCGGTGGCGGCGGCGGCGGCGGTGGAGTAGCTGGTTCAGCCGCTAGCAGAGGCGGCGGTGGCGGTGGCGGCGGCGGCGGTGGTACAGGCGGTAGCGGTGGTACAGGTGGCTACGGTGGTGGAAATTCTGTTGGAATTTTCATTACAGCAAATGGAATGAATGGAAATATTGACGCAGCATTTATACAAGCTGGAAATATAGGACAAGGTGGAAGTGGTGGAAGCGGTGGAAGTAGTGGAAGCGGTGGAAGCGGTGGAATGGGATTAGATGACGGTGCTGGATTTACACTATGTAATAGTAATGAATCCATAGGCGGCGATGGCGGAAACGGCGGACAAGGCGGAAACGGCGGAAACGGCGCACCCGGCGAGTCCCACGACATTTACTTCGACTTTGGCGAACCACTCAACAACCAAACCACCAACTTCGACCTCGAAGCCCAACCCACAATCACCTCTGCCAATATCAACTGCACCAATCTTGATGTTGGTTTTGATGGAGATAATGCTCCATGGAGCTTCGCGCCCAACACCCTCGCCAGCGGACCAAACCCCATATCGGGCATGAGTACCACGGCAGCATTCAGCAACACGGGGCGTTACGATGTCACCAACGGCACGCAGACTTACGTGGGCTTCCACAACATTGCACTCGATGGTCAGGCAAACCCGGACATCCTCACAGGTGCGCCGATGGTCGGTGTTGATACCTTCCAACTCTGCGTGGGCGAATCCGCCTCATTTAGCACAGATATACTTGCCGACGAATACCATTGGAACTTCAACGGCGCTATCCCCAACCCCGACCTCACGACGGCAAATATCGACTTCGAAACATTCAACACACCAAGTGGCAGCACGCCCTTTGAAATAGACCTTTTTGTCACCACAGATTGCTGTGGCGACTCTCCGACACGTAAAATTTACCTTTGGGTAGATGAAATTCCAGCCGGACCGATTACAGGCGAAAATACCTTATGCGAAGGAGAACGCACGACCCTCACCCTCACAGCCACCGACCCCGATGCCATTATTACATGGACACCGACGGGCAGCCTCAGCACGATTTCCTCCACACAAATAGACGTATTCCCCACGACCACCACCACCTACATCGCCACGATTACCAACGAAAGAAACGCCTGCCCCAAAACGATAGAACACACCGTCACCGTCAACGAAAACCCTGACCTCACGACCACTTCTACCGATGCAATATGCGGCGACGATGGCACGGCGAGCGTTACGGTTTCCAATGGTTCGGGCAACTTCGCTTACGCATGGTCGCACGACAACACGCTCAATGCCGCGACCGCACCCAACCTCGATTTTGGCATGTACACCGTCACCGTCACCGACCAAGTCACGGGCTGCATGGATACCGAAATGGTCACCGTTGCTCCCGGCAATGCCCCCGTTATCGTCGTACAAAACAACACCGCGATTAGCTGCACAGACGCAGCCGACGGCACACTCGAACTCGGCGTCAACGGCGGTACAGAACCCTTCAATTTTGTTTGGGACAACGGACTCCCCAACGGCGCAACACAAACCAACCTCACTTCCGGCATCATGTATTGCGTCACCATGACCGATGCCAATAGTTGCGAAGCCAACTTCTGCTACGAAACCATCGACCCGCCCCTCGTCGATATTCAGATACAAGATTTCCTCGCCCCGGCTTGCCCCGACGACCCGACCGGCTTCATTGATGCCAACACTTCCGGCGGTACAGGTTCGCTCACTTACGAATGGAGTACAGGCGAAAACACCGACATTATCACGGATTTGGTCAGTGGTATTTACACCGTCACCGTTACCGACGACAATAGTTGTACTGCCACCGCATCCATTGACCTCACCGCCCCAAATCTCCTCACTATCGCCCTCGATTCCACCGATGTTTTATGTATGGGTGACGCCTCCGGCGAAATAAACCTCACACTCACAGGCGGCGCAATGCCATTTACTTTCGATTGGGATAATGACGGTATCGGTGACAATGATGACACCCAAAACCTAAGCGGAATCACAGCTGGCACATACACCGTCACCGTAACCGATGCCAACTCATGCACCGTCACGGCATCCACTCAAATAAATGAACCCACCGAAGTATTGACCGCGACCAGTACGCCGACAAATATTTTATGTTTCGGTACTGAAAACGGACAAATAGATTTAACCGTAGAAAATGGAACTGAACCCTACACCTTCGATTGGGACAACGACGGCACAGGCGACACAGACGATACCGAAGACTTGACAGCTTTAGCCGCAGGAATTTACAACGTCACTATAACCGATGCCAATGGCTGTACCGAAACATCTACCGCAGAAATCACCGCCCCGACCCAAGACATCGAAGCCAACAGCGTTCCCACAAACATCACCTGCTTTGGTGGCACAAATGGCACAATAGATTTGACCATAATAAACGGCGTCGAACCCTACACTTTCGATTGGGATAATGACGGCACAGGCGACAATGACGATACCGAAGATTTGACCGATTTAGCCGAAGGAACTTACGGCGTCACCATCACCGATGCCAATGGCTGTACCGCCGCTTCGAGTGCCACCATCATCGCACCGACCGAAGACATTATCGTGGATAGCACCCCGACAAATATCACTTGTCTGGGCGAAACAAATGGCGAAATAAATTTAACCATAACAAACGGCGCAACACCCTACGTTTTCGATTGGGACAATGACGGGACAGGCGATAATGACGACGACCAAAATTTGACCGATTTAGCCGAAGGCACCTACAACGTCACCGTCACAGACGCGAATGGCTGTACACAAACAGCCACCGCCGAAATCACCGCCCCAACCGAAAGTATTACCCTGACGAATGAACCGACAAATGTTTCTTGTTTCGGAGGAAACGACGGCGAAATCGACCTAACGATAACGAATGGCGTAGAACCTTACATTTTTGATTGGGATAATGACGGAACAGGTGACGATGACGATACCGAAGATTTGACCAATTTAGCCGAAGGCACATACAACGTCACCGTCACCGATGCCAATGGTTGTACCCAAACATCCACCGCAACCATCACCGCACCAACTGAAGATATAACTATCGCTTCCACGATTACCGATGCGACCTGTTTTGAAGGCGATAATGGTGAAATCAACATCACACCAACGGGCGGCGCAACGCCGTACACCTACAATTGGAACAATGGCAACGACACTGACAATCCGACCATGCTCACTGCCGACGATTACAGCGTCACCGTCACCGATGCCAACGGGTGTACCGCAGAAAGTCTCTTTACGGTCGGGCATCCTTCGCAGGTCGTACTTGCCATCACGCAAACTCTCGAACCCACTTGCACCGGCAATGGCGAAGATGGTTCCATCACCGTCAGTACGACGGGCGGTACTGCCGACTACACCTACGCATGGTCGCACGACCCAGCCTTGACAACGACCACCGCCGACAACCTCACAGGCGGCACATACACGATTACTGTAACCGATGCGAATAGTTGTACTGCAACAAATACCGCCACTTTACAAAATATCAATCCACCGACCATCACCGCCACTACCACCGATGCCTCATGCGAAGGCGCAGACGGCACAGCAACTGCCGAAGTCACCAACGGCACGATGCCATACACTTTCCTCTGGAACGATCCCAACGCCCAAGCCACCGACATTGCAACAGGCTTAGACGCAGGAGATTACACCATCACCGTCACCGACGATAATGGCTGCACCACCACCGCCACCGCCACCGTCAACGGTGTCACCAACACATTGACCGCGAGCAACACAGCGACAAATATTTCTTGTTTCGGAGAAAGTAACGGTGAAATAGATTTATTAATAGAAAACGGAACAGCACCATACACCTTCGATTGGGACAATGACGGCACAGGCGACGATGACGACACAGAAGATCTGACCGATTTAGCCGCAGGCACATACAGCGTCACTATAACCGATGCGAATGGTTGTACACAAACTTCCGCCGTAACCATTACCGCCCCGACCGAAGGCATCACCGCGAGCAATACAATGACAGATGTTTCTTGTTTCGGAGAAAATAATGGTGTAATAGATTTATTAGTAGAAAACGGAACAGCACCATACACCTTCGATTGGGACAATGACGGCACAGGCGACGATGACGACACAGAAGATCTGACCGATTTAGCCGCAGGCACATACAGCGTCACTATAACCGATGCGAATGGATGTACGCAAACTTCCGCCGCAACCATTACCGCCCCGACCGAAGGCATCACCGCGAGCAATACAACGACAGATGTTTTTTGTTTCGGAGAAAATAACGGTGAAATAGATTTATTAGTAGAAAACGGAACAGCACCATATACCTTCGATTGGGACAATGACGGTACAGGCGACGACGACGACACAGAAGATCTGACCGATTTAGCCGCAGGCACATACAGCGTCACTATAACCGATGCGAATGGTTGTACACAAACTTCCGCCGCAACTATTACCGCCCCGACCGAAGGCATCACCGCGAGCAATACAACGACAAATATTTCTTGTTTCGGAGAAAATAACGGTGAAATAGATTTATTAGTAGAAAACGGAACAGCACCATACACCTTCGATTGGGACAATGACGGCACAGGCGATGATGACGACACAGAAGATTTGACCGATTTAGCCGCAGGCACATACAGCGTCACTATAACTGATGCGAATGGTTGTACACAAACTTCCGCCGCAACGATAGACGCCCCGACCGAAAGCATCAACGCGATTACTTTCCCCGTAGATGTTTCTTGTTTCGGAGGAAATGACGGTGAAATAGATTTAGTCGTAGAAAACGGAACAGTACCCTACACCTTCGATTGGGACAATGACGGCATAGGCGATAATGACGACGAGCAAAATTTGAACAATTTAGCCGAAGGCATGTATAATGTCACCGTAACGGATGCGACAGGTTGCACACAAACCGCAAGTGCAAACGTCACCGCCCCAACGGAAGGCATCATCGCGACGACCACAGCGACTAATGTAAATTGCTTTGGCGGTACAAACGGTACGATTAATTTGAACGTAGAAAACGGCACAGCTCCCTACACGTTCGACTGGGACAATGACGGCACAGGCGATGATGATGACACGGAAGATTTGACCGATTTACCAGCCGGAGATTATAACGTCACCATCACCGACACGAACGGCTGCACACAAACCGCCACCGCAAGCATCACACAACCCGATGAAGTCGTTATCGGTATCGACCAAGCCCTCGACCCCACTTGCACAGGCAACGGCAATGACGGCACAATTACCGTTTCCACGACAGGCGGCACGGCAGATTACACTTACACTTGGTCGCACGACACCACGCTCGACCAAGCCACCGCCACCGACCTCCCCGGCGGCATATACAACATCACGACCACAGACGCCAATGGCTGCACCGCCACCGCCGAAGCCACACTAACTGACGTAGAAATTCCTACGGTAATGGTCTCCACAATCGCAGCTTCCTGCGGCAATGCAGATGGTTCAGCAATCGCTTCACCAATGGGCGGTACGATGCCTTACGCCTATCTTTGGGACGATACGAACGCACAAACAACGGACGTTGCAAGCACACTTTCAGCCGGAACCTATACCGTCACTGTAACGGACGCCAACGGCTGCACCGCCACCGCAACAGCAAGCGTCAGCGACTCCGATGCACCAACTGCCACAGCCACTGCGACCAACTCCACATGCGGCACTGCCAACGGTACAGCAACAGTAGAAGCAACAGGCGGCACAACACCCTATTTCTACGAATGGAATGATACCAATACACAAACAACCGCCACCGCCACCGACCTGGTGGCAGGCACATATAATGTCACCGTCACCGATGTAAACGGCTGCACAGTCGTCGCCAATACGGAAGTCATGGACGAAGGCGCAGCCAACGTACTTGCCACGGCTACCGATGCCTCATGTACAGGTGCAGACGGTACCGCAAGCGCAGGAGTGATGGGCGGCGCAATGCCTTACACTTTCCTCTGGGATGACCCCAACGGGCAAATCACCCAAACCGCCACAGGCTTAGACGCCGGAACTTATACCGTCACCGTAACGGATGCGAATGATTGCGCCGTAACTGCCACCGCTACCGTTGGCGCACCCGTCAATTCATTGACCGCGAACACCGAAGCGATGAGCGTTTCGTGTTTCGGAGGAAACGACGGTGAAATTAATTTGACCGTAGAAAACGGCGCAATTCCTTACACATTCGATTGGGATAACGACGGTACAGGCGACAACGATGATGACGAAGATTTAAGCAATTTATCCGCAGGAAACTATACCGTAATTATAACGGATGCAAACGGCTGTTCACAAACCGCCAGCGCAGAAATTACCGAACCAACAGCAGTCGAATTGAATATCGACCAAAGTACAAATCCGACTTGTGCAGGAAATGGTACGGACGGAACAATCACCGTAGCAGCGACGGGCGGTACGGCGGATTATACCTACGCATGGTCGCACGATGCTGTACTGACAGATGCAGCCGCAAGCGATTTGTCTGGCGGAATTTACACGATTACCGTCACCGATGCCAACGATTGTAGCACGACCGCTTCCGCCACTTTGCAGAATGTCAGCACACCAAACGTGACCGCGTCGGGCGTAGATGCTTCGTGTGGTGCGTCGGATGGTTCGGCGATTGCGACGGCTTCGGATGGTATGCCGCCTTACGACTTTTTATGGAATGACGCAGCAGCGCAAACAACCGAAACCGCCAACAATTTGCCCGCAGGAAGCTACACCGTCACCGTCACAGACGCAGCAGGGTGCACCGCAACCGCAACCGCAAACGTCAACGATTCAGGCGCACCGACGGCAACCGTCACAGGTACAGATGCGACTTGCGGCAACTCAAATGGTACAGCAAGCGCAACCGCCACAGGCGGCACAACGCCCTACACTTTCCAGTGGGATGATACCAATACACAAACAACCGCGACCGCACCCAATTTGCCGTCAGGAAATTATAATGTCACCGTAACGGATGCGAATAATTGTTTGACCGTAGAAAATATAACAATAGGAGATTCGGACGTGCCGACCGCGACCGCTACAAGTACAGATTCTGCCGCCGGAAGTTTGGATGGAACAGCAACCGTAACCGCCGTAGGCGGTACGCCACCTTATGATTATTTGTGGAATGATAACGCGATGCAAATAACCGCTACCGCAACAGATTTACCCGCAGGGAATTTTACCGTAACGGTAACAGACGCCAACGGCTGTACAGTCACCGCCAATGTCACCGTAAATGAATCCGGTTCAACACTCGCAACGATTACAAGCACAGAAGATGCCACTTGCGGCGAGTCGAATGGTTCGGCAACCGCAATGCCTACGGGCGGCGCAATGCCTTATACTTTCCAATGGAATGACACGAATATGCAAACCACCCCAAGCGCAATAGGTTTGTCGGCAGGAATATATATCGTCACCGTAACCGATGCCATTGGAACTGCCGTGACCGCCGAAGCAAATGTATTGGATTTGGGTACACCGATAGCGGCAACTATAAGCACGGATGCCACTTGCGGCGCAGCAGATGGAACAGCCACCGCAGCAGCCACAGGCGGTGCAGTACCTTATACTTTTCAATGGGATGATACCAATATGCAAACGACCGCGACCGCAACCAATTTGCCGTCAGGAAATTATAACGTCACCGTAACGGATGCGAATAATTGTTCGGTCATTGACAATGTAAATATATTAGATTCGGGCGGACCGACAGCCGTGACGACCTTTGTAGATGCCTTATGTGGCGCATCAAATGGTTCGGCAACCGTGATAGCGGGCGGCGGCACGATACCCTACGTTTACCAATGGAATGATACCAATACACAAACGACCCAAACTGCATCGAATTTACCGTCAGGAACATATAATGTCACTGTAACGGATGCGAATACTTGTTCAGTAATAGAAACGGTAACGGTTGGAAATATCGCCGGACCGAGCGTAATCGTCACGGGTACGCCTTCAGGTTGTGGCGCGAATAATGGCACAGCCGCAGCCACCACCACAGACGGAACGCCGCCGTACACCTACCTTTGGGATAATGGCGACATGACCGACAATACAACAAACTTGAGTCCGGGCATTCAAAGCGTCACTGTAACGGACGCAAATAATTGTACCGCAACAGGCAGCGTAAATATTGAAGATGTCGGCGCACCGATGTCTACCGTATCGAGTACGCCTTCAGATTGCGGTGGCAGTACAGGCACCGCGACCGCGACCACAACGGGTGGAACGCTACCTTACGACTACCTTTGGAGTGATGGGCAAATGACCGCGACTGCGACCGATTTATCCGCAGGAGCTTACGATGTCACCATTACAGATGCGGGAAATTGTGTAGAAGTTATTGATATTCTCATAGAAAATCCAAACGGACCGAGCGCGACAATATCTGCGACAGTAGCCGCTTGTGGAGCATCAAATGCCACAGCCACCGTAACGCCATCCGGCGGAACGCCGCCTTATATTTTCCAATGGAATGATGCCAATACACAAACAACTGCAACGGCAATTGATTTGCCGTCAGGAAATTACACGGTTACTGTCACCGATGCGAGTACTTGCGCCACTGCCATTTCGGTAGCAATCGAAGACTCGCCATCCGATATAGTGATTACGGTGGATATTGTGATAGATGCAGGTTGTGATGCTGCTACAAATGGCTCGGCTTCCGTTACGGCTACGGGCGGTACGATTGTCAATTTGCACGATTATGTATGGAGTACCATTCCACCGCAAAATAATCCTGTCGCACAAAACCTCGCGCCCGGCATGTACACCGTTACGGCTACGGATGACTTGGGATGTTCGGCTACCGCAGATGTCGAAATCGGTTCTACAATAATGATTACGACGAATGAAACCATCAACCCAATCAGTTGCTTTGGTGCAAATGACGGTTGGATTAATCTCTTGCTGACAGGCGGTGCTAACCCTTACACGGCAGTTTGGTCAAATGGTTTTACAGGAACAAATAACATGAATTTGGGCGCAGGTGATTACACGGTGACCATTACAGATAATGACGGATGCAGCATCGTGGAGACATTCACAATAGACGCACCACCGCCCACCGTTATTTCAAATATAGTACAAATCACAGGTTCTAATTGCACATCAAATGATGGTTCTATCGAAGTTTCCGCCACAGGCGGTACGACACCATACATTTATAATTGGTCGCATGATATAGGTTTGGATGCGCCTACGGCGAATAATTTAGCCGGAGGGGATTATTCCGTTACTATCATAGATGCTCAGGGTTGCGAAGCCATAGAGGATGCAAGCGTTCCGACGATAGGCGGCGTAGATATTTCCGTCGTGGAAATTTCGGGTGTTTTATGTATCGGTGATAATAATGGTATAGCCACTGCCACGGGTTCAAATGGTACGACACCATACACCTACACTTGGGAAAACAGTGCAGCGACGGGCGACACTGCCAATGATTTGCCAGCAGGAACAAACGGCGTCACGATAACAGATGCCGCGGGTTGTAGCAGTGCCACGAGCGTTGAAATCACGGCAGCAAATGCGATTACAGTAACAGCAACAGGCACAGCGACCGACTGCAATAGCGGTGGCACAGTCACGGCTACGGCTACGGGCGGTACTGCACCTTATGTGTATACGTGGAGCGACGGTATCGGCACAGGCGATGTGGTAAACGATGTCGATTTTGGCACTTACGAAGTCACCGTCACGGATGCCAACGCTTGCACCGCGACCGCTTCGACGACCCTTGTGCCACCGACAAGCATTGAGATGACCCTCACGGGCGTTCCAACAAGCTGCTTCAATACGAGTGACGGACAAGCGACCGCAAATATCGCAGGCGGTACTGCACCATATATTTTTATGTGGGATAATGGAGAAACAACGAATCCAGCAATCGCCCTCGCAAGCGGCACACAGACCCTCACCGTAACAGATGCGAGCGGCTGCGAAGCGATTGCCGAAATTGAAATCGACAGTCCGCTACCGATAGTTCCACAAACGGCGATTACGACACCTGTTTCTTGTGTCGGCGAAAATGACGGTACGGCAAGCGTCACCGCAAGCGGCGGTACAGGAGATTATGCCTACACTTGGAGTAATGGCATGACAGGTGAGACGATTAGCGACCTTGTGGCTGGCGTTTATACTGTTGATATTACGGATGGTGCGGGTTGTACTTTGTCGGTCAATCTCACGGTAGTTGAGCCTTTGGATGGGATTGATATTGAAATGGAATTTATAGAACCCAGTTGTGGCGGCTACAATGATGGCGCAGCTACGGCAGTACCTGAAGGCGGTACAGCGAGTTATAGTTACGAGTGGAGTACAGGCGATACCGGACAAACTGCTTTTGGTTTGACCGCCGGAATTTATACCGTTACCGTAACGGATGCAAATGGCTGTACAGCTACGCAAAGCGTGGATTTCAGCGAGCCGAACTCGGTGGCGATTGCCTATGATTCGCAAGATGTCGTTTGTTTTGGAGACGAAACGGGGGGTATCGAGGTTCTCACGGCTACGGGTGGCGTCGCGCCTTATGTGTACGCACTGGATAGCGAAAACTTTGCGACCACAATGTCCTTCAATGGCTTGGCAGCGGGCAGCTACGAACTTAGCGTTCAGGATGCCAACGGTTGTATCAGCAGCGAGACGATAATCATCAATAGCGAATTTGAATTGCTCGCAGATTTGGGCGCAGATATTACGCTCCAATTGGGCGATAGCACGGAGCTTTTTGTTCAGACGAATAGTACGGACTCTGTAAGTTATACTTGGTTGCCAAGCGACGGTTTGAGTTGTAGCGACTGCCCAAATCCAGTGGTCAATACTTTCCAATCCATGACTTATCAAGTGCAAGTCACTAATTCGGAAGGCTGTACCGCGACGGATAATATCACAGTAGACGTGGATTTGAATCGTAATGTATTTATCCCAAATATATTTTCACCAGATAATGACGGCGCAAACGACCGCTTCATCATTCACGGCGGACAAGGCGTAGTAGGCGTCAAAACGTTCAAAATATTTGACCGATGGGGCGAACTCATCTGGGAACGCAATAACTTCAATACCGATGACCCAGAACAGGGTTGGGACGGCACATTCAGAGGGCAAAACGTGAACCCCGGAGCGTTTATTTATTTTGCAGAAGTGGAGTTTATTGATGGCGCGAGTATTGTGTATCAGGGGGATGTGACGATTGTTAGGTAGGGGGCGTTTAAGTTTCAAACAGGTAGAGAAAATTCATGAATTTTCTCTACTGGTTTAGGTTGTCGGTTCTTGTATTTTTTTAGTTCTTTGTAGAATTATGTGGTTTTAGTCAACCTGTGCGATTGAAATTAATCAAGGGTAAATTTCGTCAAGATGCGTTAGCATCGACCCCGTTTGTAGCAAAATCTAAACAACAACCGATTAAGATACGTAGTACCAACACCCTTATTACGTACAAACGGTGTCGGTACTACGTACCTTTGGAGATTTTGGGGACTATTTTGCTACAAACAGGGTCGGTACTAACGTACCTTTTGAATTGCGTAATTTCAATCGCACAGGTTGGTTTTAGTCGGCAGACGAAGGTATTTATAAAGTATTTTCGGTTAATTTGGCAATTTTTAGCTGCCAACAAAGGGATTCGTCTGGCGACAGGCTTGTGGCACGAGGACGTGAAACCATAAAGGTTCTTTGACAAATCCCGTGATTGTTCGTTTTTCTGTCTCGCGATTGTTCGTTTCTTGCGTAAGGGATAGTAGGTGTTGTTTGAACGTAACGTAGCGATAGCGGAGTGGAGAGAGTGCCGGATAGCCCGACCCCCGACTGATAAGGAGGGGGATACGCCCAAATTTTCATTCACTTCACTGGATTTGTCAAAGAACCATCATAAAGAGCCAAAAATGGTTTTATTCGCCAACTCAACGACTCATCAATCCAACAATTCGTCATAAAACAATGCTTTCAGTCACACGCAAAATCGTTCACATTGATATGGATGCCTTTTACGCTTCCGTAGAACAGCGGGATAATCCCGAACTGCGTGGCAAGCCCATTGCCGTGGGCGGCGGTGCGAATCGTGGCGTGACTACTACAGCGAGTTATGAGGCGCGAAAATTTGGCGTGCGCTCTGCCATGCCCGGTTATAAAGCTAAACAACTCTGTCCTCAATTGATTTTTGTGCCGCCTCGATTTGATGTTTATCAGCAGGTTTCGCGCGAGATACGAGGTATATTTGAACGCTACACCGACCTCATCGAACCCCTTTCGCTGGACGAAGCTTTTCTGGATGTCACGATAAATAAAAAACAAATTCCTTACGGTATGGAAGTCGCCCAAGAAATCATGGACTGCGTACATGCCGAAACGGGACTTACTTGTTCGGCGGGTGTTTCTTACTGCAAATTTTTGGCAAAAATCGCCTCCGATTTTAAAAAACCCAATGGACTGACGGTCATCACGCCGCGTCGTGCGGAGGCATTTATCGCTGCCTTGCCGATTAAAGATTTTTTTGGTGTTGGAAAAGTAACGGCAAAAAAAATGTACGGTATGGGCATCCAAACGGGTGCCGACCTCAAAACGCATTCACGAATCGAATTGATAAAAGCCTTTGGCAAACGCGGCGATTTTTATTATAACATCGTCAGAGGCATCGACGACCGCCCGGTGAATGCCCACCGCATCCGCAAATCGCTCGGCGTAGAACGCACCCTCGAAAAAGACCTAAGCACACAGGAAGAAATCGTGCCGATATTGCTGGGTATTATCGACAAGTTTTGCGAACGTCTCCAAAAAGCCGACAACTACGGGCGTACTATCACCCTCAAACTCAAAACAAGTGATTTTCAGACCCTTACTCGCAGTTATTCCAAATCTTATTACATCAAAAATAAAGAGGACATCACCCAAATCGCCATGGCTTTGCTGGAGGAAAACATGACCGCTTTCGACAAAATTCGCCTCGTCGGACTCACCGCTTCCAACCTGAAAAAAGAACAAGACGGGACAATAGACGGGCAGTTGAGTTTTGATTGGGAGTAGGTTTTAGTTGATAGTCCGTGGTCGATAGTCCGTATTTTTTGCGTTTTTGTTTTTGGATTCTTTGACAATTTTCACAAAAAGAAAAAATCATTCGTAAGGATAGAGCATACCCTGTCCCTACGAATGGGGAGAAAGTAATTCCATACAACAATTGTATAATGTGTTTTGCAAAAATTGTCAAAGAACTGATTTTTTTATGATAATTTTGTTTGTAAAAAAGAGGGCGATAGGATGCAGATTTAGCGGATTGAACAAATAAACACAGATTTAGGAACGACGCATTTGTTATGGAAATCCTTGCGTAGCTTGGCTATGCGGGGTTTTCATGCCTCGAAAAAGAAAAAAATAACGGCATCAAGAACCTGCATTTATTAAAACCCTGTTTCTTATCTCGTTCTAATCCATTTAATCCGTTAAATCTGTGTCCTATTTCACGTTAATAATTTCGCCATGCGAAATAAATAAATCTTAATAAACGAGTCAATGAGTCACGGATTTACGATTCAAAATAGGCAACATTATAAATGCCAATATTCCAAAAATAATATTACACACCGTAATGGTCACAAAAATAATCAGGGAAAAGGAAAAGGCGTCGCTATTTGCCAAGCCGTAAATCATCAGTCCTTCGGTCACGAGAAATTGATAGCTGCCCATACCACCCGGCGAAGGGATGACCATGCCCAAACTGCCAAATACAAATATCGCCAGACCAATCACGGGCAATGAAGTAGCGTGTGTGAGTGTCGCCGTAGGCTCGAAGGCGAAAAAGCAAAGGTAGGTCATCAGATAGTACATCAGCCAGATGGTGGCGGTATGAAAAAGAAACATCCCGACGCGGTCTAACTTCCTGATAGTCAGTAAGCCTTCGCCAAATCCCGCTAAGATTTGTTTGAGTTTGGCAAATATTTTTTTCCGAAAAATAAACGCCATAATTGCCCCAACGAGCATCACACCGAGTCCAATCCAGATAATGGGGTTCACGCCTTCGCTGCCGCTTGCGGTCTTTTCACCAAAGGCGTTTTCACTGACATATTTCCACAAAATATCAAACTCCAATACGAAAGCCAACGCCATCATCGTGAGCAGACACAGCACATCCATGATGCGGTCGGTGACGATGGTTCCGAAGGCTTTTTCGATGGGTACGTTTTCGTAGCGACTGAAAAGCCCGGCACGCACGACCTCGCCCATACGCGGCAAGGCAAGATTGGCAAAATACCCCGCCATGATGGGCCAAAATGTATTGGCAAATGTAGTGGCGTAGCCCATCGGTCTGACAAGCATCTGCCAGCGCAAAGCACGACTCACATTACTCACCAAAAACGCTAAGACCACAATGAAAATCCAAAACAATTTGACGGTTCGGAAGTCGTCGGCTACCTTTCCGGCAAGGCTGCATTCGGGCTTGGGCTGGGCGTTACATACCGCTTCAGTTTTGCCTTGCGCGATACATTCCTTCACAAAATCCAAATCGCACTGCGCCTGAAAAGCCGTTTGCTGCCCCTGATATACGTAATATAATATCCCAAAACCTACCCCGAAAAAAAGGAGGAATTTGAATGCATTGGTGAGTATTTTTTTCATATTATAGTGCTTGTTGAGGGGCTTTTGCGAGTTTGAATGAAGCGGTAAAGATAGGGGATTTTCGGGGAGAAAATATAAAGAATTTAGCTAAGTATCAGGTACAAAATAAATGTATATTCTTCGACTTGTTCTTTTTCCTTGCTTATAATGTCATCGTCGTGATTTTTTTATAAGATAGTGGTTTTTGGGGAGAAAAGTATATAGGATAAATTATTGAAACCATCAAATAGCCATCACTATAATCAAGTCCAAATCGGAACATACCTCGCCCCTTTTCTTGATTGGCTATTATACCCGTTGCGCTTAATCAAACCTACCTTTCGTGTGGCGCTGATAATGGCAGATGCTTTGTAAGAATCGTCTTTTGTCATACCAAATCGCTCTCGTACAGTTTCGTTGGTCATGCGTTCATTCATAGCATATTTCAAACAGCAATGCTGATAACAGGCTCTTATTTTTTCCTCTTTGGTCATATCGGAAAAATCTTTTTGAGCATACATGGTTACAACGGTGCGTATTTGTTTTATCTCGAATGAGGGTGGTGGAAGTCTAAATTCCTCATTGCTCCAAATCACCTTGTCAATTCCACTGCCCTTTTCTTCGCAAATTCCCAAGCGTCTCATCAAATCGGCAACTTTTTCGTTTCTTGATTGGTATTCGTCAATGAATCTTTCGGGTGAATTAAGGGCGTTCCCGGATTAGAGATTTCGATACGGTCACTGAAAATTTCGACCGTCGGAAAACCTTTTACCGCAAAATTTTGATGTATAATGGCATTGGCAGTCAATTCACGGACGGCAATTTCGGGGTACATTCTGACTTCTTTTCGCAAGGCTTCACCGATAACTTCGTTAGTAGGAAGTTGGCTGTTTATCCAATTGACCAAACCTATAAAACCAACTGCATAGCCTTTGATGCCGATTTGTTCGCGGATAGTTTTTAATTTGCTTTTGCCTTCATATATAATGACTCTTACCGCTTTTCTTTTCAGGTTATCAAATTTGTTGAGGTCTTTTGCAAATAGTAAGGCACCGAGATTGGTGATGTGGTATGTGCCTTTGTTTTTTGTTATTAATCCTTCGGATAAAAAGCGTTCAATTACGCCTTCTTGAGTCGTGGGATAGGGGATATTTAATAAATCGAAATAGGATTGTGTGTCTAAGAGACGGACGATGTCGGCGGGGGTGACATCGCGTAAGGCAATGGTTTCTTCAAATTTGTTGTTGCTTTTGTAGAATGTACCCATGAATTTAAAAATTAGACTACTTCATCAAAGACAAAACACGCTACAGCCTTTTTACTAAATATTCTCTGACATCATCTTTCCAACTATCAATTTGAGATTTCCTAATAGGCAAGTTGCTGAATAATCCTGAAGTCAAATATTCGAGCGGAGTAATCCTACGGTGAGATGCTTTAACTTTCTCAATATCAAGATTGTATCGTTTACAGTACGATTTCAGATAATCAGGTTTAGTATGCGTTTCACTTCCCCAATCGGTATAGTCTATATAATCTTCTTCAAGAAACCCTTTTAATACATTCAAACAGAAACCAACACAGGTCATTCGCTCCCCCAAGTCTTTATTCATCAGATAGTTACCCTCTTCATCATAAAATTCTCCCGAATAGAAAAAGCCATAAATTGGCTTTGCTTTTTGTTTAATCTGTTTGCAATAAACAATAAAAGCCGGAACTTCGTCAGGATGAATAGTAAGCGTATTCTTATGGAAATAACTATCAAACAAGGTCGTGTAAACCACACTTCCACCATCATAATGAAATTCAGTTAAATATTCTTTGTGTTGAATGATGAACGCAGTGTGTGGGTCTTGTTCATCATGTAGATAGCCAAGTGCAACAAAATCTGCAGTACTACCAGAGTCTTCGTGTGATTTTACAATATGCAACAAATCAAGCATTAATTTTCTTCTTTTGGTAGGTTTCTAACAGAGCCGCTCTCACTTCCTTTATGGTTTCATGTTCTTTAAATGGCTTTGATATTACCAGTAGTGTTTTTAATTCACTTAAATGAAAGTTTTTATTATTAAAGGCAATTAATAAAAAATTTAATACCTTGTTTTCTTTATTAGATTGTTCCTCAAATATTTTATCAACAAAATTATATGTCAATGTAAGTTTTTTGACTAATTCATTTTCTTTATTATAATCGTCAAGGTATGCCCTAAAATGAATGATTAAATCATCTTCAATAACCGCTACATGAGTATATTCATTTTTTTTATTTGATTCCTCCCATTCCTTACACAAAAGAAGAGATTCCATTTTTTTATACAAAAAACGATTAATGGATTGTGCGTTCTCCTTTGTACACTCAATAGTTATTTTTTCACCACCTCCATAATCAAAATGATAATTAGGGTTTTTGCCCCCAATCTCATTCAAAAATCCACCGACAACCTTTAATTTATAAACATAAGGCAGTCGATTTCTCCTAAGTGAGATTTTTTTTGCATTACTTAAAGGTGTATGAATATCAATTGTATTTTTTTCATTTTTATAGACAAACCTATAATCAACATCTTTTCGCTTAATCTGTTTTTGAATCTTCCTAAGGTTAATGGTGACATCTTCATTATCACTCTCACCTGTAATAGCGAGGTCTATTTCTTTATGTATAGATTGAATTGAGTGAGTTGGTGCTTCGACTGCACAAGCGGCAGACCCTTCGGTTATTGAAAAAGTTAATTCACTTTCTTTAACAATTGAAATAGCGATAGACTTCAAAGATGACATTACTATCATAAATGATTCTAAAGCATCAGGAGACATTGATGCTAAGCTGACAGATTGCTCGTTAGCTTCTTTTAATGCTATTTCTAATTGGGTAATCACAATTTTGGTAGATTGATTATCAGTTTGATACAAATATATTCATATTAAACGTTTTTTTTCATAAAAATGGTCAATTTTTATGTCATTTTTTTTAACTCTCCACCAAAACCCCCACAACAACCCCATCCAAAAGCTCCACATCCTCCCCGTCAACCGAGTCGGCAAGTTCCAGTGAATTAGCCAAAACTTCCTCTTGAATATACGCGCCAAACTGAGCCACAGCCGGAAGAATTGCTTCATGCTTTTGCAGCGTTACATTGATGCGGTCGGTGATATTGAAGTCATTATTTTTACGAATATTCTGAATACGATTCACCAACTCGCGGGCGATACCTTCCGCTTTCAGGTCGTCGGTGAGGGTCACGTCGAGTGCGACCGTGAGTGCGCCGTCATTCGCTACGAGCCAGCCTTCGATGTCGTCCGAAGTGATGATAAAATCTTCAAGCATGAGGGCTACGGTTGCGCCATCTACGGCGAGGTCGTAAGTGCCTGATTTTTCGATATTGGCGATGTCGGCTTGGTTAAATTGATTGATAGCAGCGGCGGCAGATTTCATATTTTTACCGAGTTTGCGACCAAGGGTCTTGAAATTCGGTTTGATTTTTTTCGTGATAATGCCTGATGTATCGGTGATATATTCGATTTCTTTTACGTTGACTTCCGACAAAATCAAATCCTTTACGCCTTCCACTTGTACACGGAAATTATCGTCCAAAACAGGCAATAAAATCTTCGTTAACGGCTGGCGCACACGGATTTTTTCGCGTTTGCGAAGCGATAATACGAGGGAAGAAATACGTTGAGCGTAACTCATGCGTTGCTCCAAATCCTTGTCGATAATCGCGGCATTTACAGTCGGAAAATCGGTGAGGTGGACGGAAGTAAAGGCTTCGTTTTGCGTCGTATCGTTCAGATTTTTATATAAAAACTCCGCAAAAAATGGCGCGACGGGTGCCATCAATTTCGACACTGTAATCAGACAGTCGTAGAGCGTCTGATAGGCAGCGATTTTGTCGGTATTTTTTTCACCCTTCCAAAAACGGCGGCGACACAAACGCACGTACCAATTGCTCAAATGTTCATCTACAAACGCCATCACCTTACGTGTGGCACGCGAAGGTTCGTAGTCGGCATAGTCGGCATCGACTTCTTGAATGAGCGTATTGAGTTGCGACATCACCCAGCGGTCAATCTCCGGGCGGTCGGCTACGGGAACTTGCGGTGCATCATTATAAAATGAATCGACATTCGCGTACAGCGTGTAAAACGAATAGGTATTATACAGCGTTCCGAAAAATTTACGACGCACCTCGTCCACGCCTGCCATGTCAAATTTTAGGTTGTCCCACGGGGCGGCATTCGACATCATATACCAACGAATCGGGTCTGCGCCATTCTCCGCAATCGCTCCAAAGGGTTCGATGACATTGCCCAATCGCTTCGACATTTTCACGCCGTCTTTGGCGAGTAGCAAGCCCGTGGAGACGACATTTTTGTACGCCACACTATCAAAACACATCACCGCAATCGCGTGTAAAGTAAAGAACCAACCGCGTGTTTGGTCAACGCCTTCGGAGATAAAATCTGCCGGATAATTTGCCTTAAATTTCTCTTCATTTTCAAACGGATAATGCCATTGTGCATAAGGCATTGAACCGGAATCAAACCAGACATCTATCAAGTCCAACTCGCGTTTCATCGGTTCGCCTTTTGAAGATATTAGCACAACATCATCTATATAAGGTCGGTGTAAATCAAAGTCTTCGGCGAGTTGTTCGGTGGCGTGTCCGGCTGCGATAGACTTCTCGACTTCGGCGCGAAGGTCGGCGATAGAGCCGATACATTTTTCTTCCGAACCGTCCGCCGTGCGCCAAATCGGCAAAGGAATCCCCCAAAAACGCGAGCGCGATAAGTTCCAATCTTGGAGATTTTCGAGCCAGTTGCCAAAGCGTTTTTCGCCCGTTGCGGCAGGCTTCCAATTTATCGTTTTGTTGAGTTCGACCATGCGGTCTTTCGCCTTCGTGGTCTGTACAAACCAACTATCCAAAGGGTAGTACAAAATCGGCTTATCCGTCCGCCAGCAATGCGGATAGTTGTGGGCGTATTTTTGTACGTTGAACGCCTTATTTTCAGTTTTTAATTTTATAGAAATGTCAATATCTACGCTGCGGTAAGTTTCTTTAGGTTCGTTCTTATAATTTTTGACATAACGCCCCGAAAATTCACCGACATTATCCTTGAATTTGCCTTGTTTATCCACCAAAGTCAACGAACCAATGCCGTTTTGTTTTCCGACAAACATATCGTCCGCACCAAAGCTGGGCGCAGTGTGTACAATGCCCGTACCGTCGCTTGTGGTCACAAAATTGCCATGCAAAACGCGGAAGGCATCGCCGTCTTCGGGTTGGGCGTAGGGCAGGAGTTGTTCGTAGTGGATGTCGAGCAATTCCTCGCCTTTAAATTCGCCAGCCATGCGGTAAGGGATTTTTTTATCGCCTTTTTTGTAGGCTTCAAAATCCAATTCGTCCGCGCCTTCTTTAAACCATTTTTTGATTAAATCTTTTGCCAAAATAACGCTCACGGGCGCACCTGTGTACGGATTATACGTGCGAATTTTGACATAATCAATTTTCTTTCCTACGGTCAATGCGGTATTCGAGGGCAGCGTCCACGGGGTGGTCGTCCAAGCGATAAAACACACATCTTCGTCGTCCGCATCAAATAAAAACGCCGATTTTTCGCTGCGTACTACGCGAAATTGCGCGACAGCACTCGTATCCGTCACATCGCGGTAACAGCCCGGTTGATTGAGTTCGTGCGAACTCAAACCCGTACCCGCCGCCGGAGAGTAAGGCTGAATCGTGTAACCTTTATATAGGTAGTCCTTGTCGTAGAGTTTTTTCAACAAACTCCAAACGGACTCGATGTAGTCATTTTCAAAAGTAATATACGGATTATCCAAATCGACCCAATAGCCCATTTTTCGCGTGATGTCGTCCCACATATCTTTGTAGCGCATGACGGTTTCGCGGCATTTGGCATTGTATTCATCTACCGAAATCTTCGTGCCGATGTCCTCTTTTGTGATGCCGAGTTCTTTTTCGACATTCAATTCAATGGGCAATCCGTGCGTATCCCAACCGCCTTTTCGCTCGACCAATTTCCCCTTCATGGTATGGTAACGGCAGAACAAATCCTTGACCGTCCGCGCCATGACGTGGTGGATGCCGGGCTTGCCATTCGCCGAAGGTGGTCCTTCGTAGAAGACGTAGGTTTCCTTGTCTTTGCGATTGTCCATGCTTTGGTCAAAGACTTTGTTTTCTTCCCAGAACGCTAATATTTCTTTGTCTATTTCGGGGAGATTGAGTCCCTTGTATTCGGTATATTTTTTCATTAAAATCGTGTTGTCGTGTAGTGGTATTGTCGTTGTTTTTTATTATAGATATTCCTTCAAAATATTTTCTTTCTTTCGTGGAATTTCATTTATATTTAGCTGTAAATCAGCGATTTGTTGTTCGGTAACTTCTATTTGATTGACGATTTTTTGTTGGTCGGTAATATTGGGTAAAAAGACTTCGTAAGATTCGACAAATGGCTTGGGAACTCTTCGATGCCCCGAAGTTCCGGTCATATTTTTTTCCGCTTTAATTCTGAAATCTTTAGATTGTGAGATGTAGAAAAGCAATTTGGGATGTATGTGTTTTTTATTTGCTCGTAAAACAAAAAATTCTGTACTGCCAAAGCCAATATTATTTTTTAGCCCTTTTACTAATGCACCTTTACCGTTTTCAGTACAAGGGGTGATTTTGGCAAAAAGTACATCATCATTTTGAAAAAATGTATAACCCGTTTTTACGTTCTTTAATGTTCGTGATTGAATTGTTGTAATTTCACCTTCATTGCTGATGTCTGCCATTGCCAAAAAAGAAACTTCGGTGTTTGGTGCGAGGTTCTGAATGCTTGCTTTTTTATTTGGATTTATAGTTTCCAGATAGTATTTCAATTCTTTTTTTTCAGAATTTTGAATATCGATAAAATTAAGTATATGTTTTTTTAACGCTTGAATTTTGTTTGTTGCTTCTTGTTCTTCTTGCTCTAAAAGCCCTATTTTTTCTACTATTTTTTCTTGAACATCGACAGGCGGCAGAGGAATTTTGATTCTTTTATATCCGGTGAGGTCAATATTGAGTAATCGTACTCCATTTTGCAATGATTCCGTTCCTCCGTCATTATAAAATTTATTCAAGATGAGCCATAAATAAACGGGATGTAAAACCGATGAATCGTTGACGCTGATTCTCGAACAAAAATTTGAATACGAATAGACCTCTTTATCTTTTTTATCGAATAAAACAACCCTTCCGATTGCCTGCGTATCGCTTCCGCCCGATCTTTCTAAAATAATATCTCCGAATTGTAATTTTCTAGTTTCAAGTTGTTTAGTCTCCACCTCTATTTCGGCTACATCATCGTAAGATAGTTTTCCGTTATTGAGTTTGAAGTTCGTATTTCTTAATACTTTAATACTTGTTAAATCTCCTTTTTTCCCTGTCCACAACCCACTTTGAAATGAGACGAGATTATCTAATATTGCTTCTTCCCACTTGGTTTTAAACGTCACTTTTTTTTTAGCGGTTAGCGAAATATTTTTATTAAAATCGGTGCGGTCAAAGGTCATCATGTCCACAAGGTTTTGGTATTGAATGTTCTCGCGGAAGTGTTCTGGAATATCAAGGTCAAGATTGCCCCTGAAAGCATTATAAATGAAGTAACTTGCCTTGTCAGAATTTTCAAATTTATTGGCATCATACAGTTGAGTACATTCATCTATGGATTTACCTCGTTGGATGGGATGAATGCCTACTGTGCGTCGTCCTTGACTAAATTCATAGCCCAAAAATTGTTTTTCCTCGTTTTTTCTTCCCGTTTTTAGTAATACTACTTTTTGTGGATGAGCAAGGATGAAATATATTAATTTTTCCTGTTCCAAGTTTAAGATATTCAGCCACTTATCTTGTCCTTTTTTGACTTTTATTTTCTTTTCGTAAGCCTGATAAATCTCATGTTGACAGATATTGTCGTTGGGTGTTTTTTGGAGTAAAGTCTTGTAATCGTCAGGCGTGATCTCCTCCCATACATGCGCGAGATATTTGTGCAAAGGTTGTTCTATACCGTTGATGGTGACATCCTGCATATTCGTAAACAGGCGTTTGACAGCTTTAGTAACATTAACGGAATCTGCGTTATTTCTCCGACGTAAAAATAGCGTGACCGTATTGGCATTGGTTGCCATGAAAGTCTTAGAACCCAACTCTGTGATAGCCACGATGTCAAAATACTTTAAGATGATTTCGCGGGTTTGAATATAGATACCATCACGGCTCAAAATAGTATTAGGCAGAATGACACCCGCTACACCACCGTCTCGCAGTAGTTGTTTGGTACGTTCGACAAAAAGACACTCAATTTCGCTACTTTGGTCGGTCAATCGGGTGTACAAACCAAAGGCTTTGTGCGCTGTATTTCCATCCATTTGCCCTTTAAACGCTTCAACGGAATAGGGCGGATTAGAGATAATAATGTCAAATTGCTTATTATCCTGCGGATAGGTTTTATCAGTTTTTCGTAACAGTTCTTTATAGCCTTTCTCGGTACTAAAATTGCCTAATCCATCGCCATGAATGATGGTCGCAAGTCCGTCTCCGTGTAGGTAGCAACTGACTTTGGCTGTCTTGACTAAGCGATAGTCTTTTTCGATACCGTAAACGTAATCTCCTGCCCAGTCAAATTGTACATTCTTGAACCCTGTGAGCTGTTTTTGGGTGGCCGGCGGGTAGTTTTGTGGATTTATTTCATCCAAATATTTTTGGATAACCTCCATAGATTCGGTCAGAAAATGCCCGCTTCCTGCCGCATAATCAATAATCTTGGGTAGGAGGTCTCCTTTGTTACCTGCTTTGATTTTTTGTTGCGTAATTTCCAAAATAGGTAGGCTACGCAGTATAAATCTTGTTATTGGAACCGGAGTAAAAAACTGCCCGGATTCCTGTTTTAAGCTCGTGGTCAGGAGCGATTCAAAAAAATCACTAAGGAACTGCTGACGATAATTATAACGAATTTTATAGTTTTGCAATAACTCTACTACCTCCTTGACGACTTTACCATTTTCTATAAACGAATCATCATCATAGACTTCTTTTATGGCAAATTCATTGTTTTTCTTCAAGCGAATTTCGGTCAAAATACGTTTAAATTCGCGCTGATATTGTTCGTCAACTTGCTGAAATCGCTTATCCAACTCATCATCACTAACATCGGTAACGTTTTTTTCCAATAATTCGCGCATTCCCTTACCATACAAATCCGTCAGACGTTTTTGAAAAGAAATGTGGTCGTCTATACCTTCAAGCCATTGAAATTCGAGTTCTTCGTTATCGCTTTTAGAATATTCATCAACGATTTTACATAAAAATAAAGTAAATATCTTATTGAAGGCATTGGGTTTATCCGATACGACATTGTGTCGAAGAATTTCGAGAAAACGATTAAAAATATGGCTGCTGTCTTCTTGTTTTAATATCTGTAAATCTTGCTTGGTGAGGGCTTTACTTTTGAATTGATAAGGAGCGACCCATGTATCAAAAATACCATTGGTCTTGGGGCTTTTATTCCAACGTTCAAATAGGTCTTTTACATTGGCGGTCTGTCTATAATCTTCCTCTACTTTGATGATGTCATTGCGGTATTCGATATTATTTTCATTAAGCTGAGAAGCGTACAACATCAGTACATCCGCTGCTTTGTCTTGTTGAAAATAGGTAAATAACTGTCCGCCGTTTTTATGGATATTTTTCAATTCTTTTTCGTATTCCTTGCCCCACGTTTTACATTCAAGCATCAAATACGCTGTACCATCATCGCGTGTCACCAAAACATCCAAACGCCCGCTTGTTCCATGTCCTGTTTTCCATGTTTTTTCTAAAGTAATGTTTTCTGGTTTATAGCCTTTTTCGAGCAATCTATCTACACATTCCAGCACGACCCAGTTTTCAGCTTGTGAAAAATTGAGTGTCGTTTTGCTTTCTGCTTTTATTTTATTGCCAAAGTTGAATTGTTTTTTTTCAAGATTTACCTCCACGGCATAGTCACCATATTTCTTTTGAAATATGCCGATAACATTCTCTTTAGGCGCGAAACCTAATGCTTGTATCAGTTTTTTTTCTTGCATGGTGACAGTGTTCTGGATTTGTTTTTATTTGAAACACAAAGATACAAAAATGTACCGATAACGGTGCAGATTTTATATTTTCATTGACGGTCAAAACCGTCGGTACGGAAATGCAAAACGCGCTAACAGATTCAATCTGTTAGCGCGTTTTTATTTATTGTAAATACATTAGCGGTTCACAGATGCTTGTAATCGTGAATTATAATAATGCTAATGATAATATTTAATGCTTGTGTATTCATACGATGCAAATGTACGATTTTTTTGAGTGAGAAGCAAACGGTAATGGCTTTGCTAAATGATGGATGATAAACTTAAATGAAATAATTAATTTAGTTTTTTTTATTAAAATAAATAAAAAATATTTTTGTTTAGAATTTATTTTCAATTAAATACAAATTAAATAACATTATTTATGGTAAAATCTATGCTTTTTGAGGTACATTTTACCACCAATCATTTCCTATTGGGGGTAAAATCCGTCGCGCTACACCTCATTTCACTCGCAATTCCTTCTTCAAAATTTTCCCCGTAGCACTCATCGGCAGCGCATTCAGAAACTCAATTTTTCGCGGATATTTGTAAGCGGCAATGCGTTCTTTAGTCCATGCCATGAGGTCGGCTTCGGAGAGGGAAGCTCCTTCATTGAGAACGACACAGGCTTGTATTTCTTCGCCAAATTGGTCGTCGGGAATGCCTATCACCGCTACGAGCGAAACGGCTTCGTGCTTGATGATTACTTCCTCTACTTCACGCGGATAGACATTCAGACCACCGCGAATAATCATATCTTTGGTACGGTCAACAATGAAGTAAAAACCGTCTTCATCTTTGATAGCGACATCGCCGGAGTGCAGCCAACCGTTTTTGATGGTTTTGGCGTTGGCTTCGGGTTTCTTGAAGTAGCCTTTCGTGACATTGTGACCGCGATAAATGAGTTCGCCTTTTTCGCCGACAGGCATTTCATTACCTTCTTCATCTACGATTTTTACTTCGACGCCCCATACGGCTGTGCCTACGCTACCCGGCTTGCGCCCGACATCCAAATGATTGAATGTAACGACAGGCGAACCTTCCGACATCCCATAACCTTCGAGTATTTTTGCATTGAATTTTTTCTCAAAATTCTCCAACACATTAACAGGTAAAGATGCACCGCCGGATGCACACATTTTCAAATTTGAGGCAATGGCTTCCAAGTCAAAACTACTGGTATCGACATTGAGCAAACCCCAGTACATGGTCGGTACACCTGCGAAAATGGAGACTTTGTGTTTTTGCATCAAGCTCAATACTGCCTCACCGTCGAATCGTGGTAAGAGTACGTTTTTAGTGCCTTTATAAATGCCTGCATTCATCAAAACTGTCATCGCAAATATATGAAATAAAGGCAATACGATGAGTTGTACATCATCTTCTGTACAGTTAGTGATTCCAGTACAAAGAATGGCATTGAGCAAGAGATTGGAGTGGGTGAGTTCTGCGCCTTTCGGTCGTCCGGTAGTGCCGGAGGTGTAAATGATGACCGCCGTATCTTCTGCGCCTGTTTGGGTAGTTTCGATGGTGACGGCTTGACCGCTCATGAGCATACCGAGCGTTTTTGTGTCGGCTATCGGTGAGGGGTCGGTAGGTTTGGCGGTTATCATGTAGAAGTGTTCGCAAGCATCGACTCGCTCAAATCCTGCGTGACCTTCTGCGCCCATTGGCAAGGCATCCGTCCCCTCAAAACAGAAATAGGCTTTGGCATCGGAGTCTGTGAGGTGGTACTCGACTTCGTCGCGTTTGAGTAGCACACTCAATGGCACGACCACCGCCCCAGCTTTCAAAATCCCGAAATATATCATCGGAAAGTAAGGCAGATTGAGGCAACTCAAACCGATTTTATCGCCTTGCCGGATGCCTGCGGCACGCAATCCATTGGCAATTTGATTGGCTGCGCCATTGATTTGTGCGTAATTGAGGTGGGTGTCCATGAATACGAAAGCGTCTTTGGTGGGGTATCTTCTTGCGCTGTCTTCTAGTATGACGGATAGGTTTAGCATAGTTCGTTCAATGAATGAGTGAATGAATTTTGAATGAATGAATGAATTTTGAATGAATGAATTTTGAATGAATGAATGAGTGAATTTTGAATGTTGAATAAAACGAAATCCCGCACTTAATTTGGGGAGTGAATGATTTTTAGTGCGTTAGGGAAGACGAAAAAAATAATCTACCCGTCTGAATTGTTCTTTTTCATTTGGGGTAGATTATTTTCTTCCTCTTCCCTTAGTAACGAGCAAATAATAAGTTTACGATTTCGACGAGGTTATTTTATCCTTAGTTTTCTTCCTGAAAGCGGGAGTTTATCTGGATAAATGACTGTTTTTAAGGAGGAAAATAAGGGTTAAAGAATCCGTCCAAATCGTGAAGTTATTATTTATTCGTTACTTAATGGCTCACTTATTTATTTTTGCTAAATTACGTTATTCCAAATATAATTTTTAATTTTTCACGAAATAAAAACATAAGAATGGTGTCTCTTGCGAGAAATTAGGTGAAATGTGAAGTAAGGGAAGACGAAAAAAATAAATGGTTTTTTGACAAATTCCGTGATTGTTCGTCCCTTGCGTAAGGGATAGTAGGTGTTGTTTGAACGTAACGTAGCGATAGCGGAGTGGAGAGAGTGCCGGATAGCCCGACCCTCGACTGATAAGGAGAGGGATACGCCCAAATTAATATTCACTTCACTGGATTTGTTAAAGAACCTTTTTTTATATGTTTGGCTAAATTTTTAATTTTGGAGAAATGCTTCGCCTACCCCAAGCGCCCTCACACGTAGCCTGATTGTGGGAGGACTCCCCTTTAGGGGCTGTGGGTGTACGTTGAAAATTTGTCCTGCATCCAACTTTAGGGAAGACGAAAAAAATAATCTACCCGTCTGAATTGTTCTTTTTTTTATATGTTTCACTAAGTGAAAGAAAAAAAATAACTTCTTCATTTGGGGTAGATTATTTTCTTTCTCTTCCCTTATTCAAAAATATTGAGTAAATTAGTGTTATGAAAAATATCAAGAATCAGTTGGTTGTGCTTTTTTTCATTGCTTTTACTTTTCCTCACCTCGGTTCTTCGCAGGATAGTTTGAACTTTGAATTGAGTTATGAAGTCAATAGGGTTTATCCCTCGCTTTCGATTACAAAAGAGAAATTGAATGAGGCACGTACCTTAGTTGACTTGAATAAATATTATAAACCTTCATGGGTAAAAGAATATATTTCGGTGGAGATTTTGCTGACTTGTAAAGGCAAGGTAAAGAAATTTGTGAGTAAAAATGATACCATCAGTCAAGTACAAAAAGACTCCATGGGCAAGGCTGACGTAGGCACAGACATTTCGATTAGTGTTGAGTATATGCCCAAAAATACATTGAAATATAATGAGGCAAAGGAAAGCAATTTTACATTTACGGTAGAGCCTGAAAATCAAGCAAAATATATCGCTGGAATACGAGAGTTGAGACAATACTTTAAGGAGAATGTCATGGATAAAATTTCGCCAGACAGTTTTCAGCAATACAACTTAACTGCCGTAAAATTTGCCATTGACGAGGCAGGGCAAATAGTGGATGCTCATGTTTTTGAAAGTTCTAAAGATGAAAAATTAGACAAATTATTATTGGAAGCGGTTTGTAATATGTCAGGTTGGAAATCGGCGGAATATGCCAGCGGTCTTAAGGTAAAACAGGAGTTTGTATTGACCGTAGGCGACCATACAAGCTGTGTGATAAATCTGCTAAATATCCGTGAAGACTTGACCGTCAGAGGGGAAGGTAAGTGAAAGGAAAAATGCTTGATTTAAAAACTTGGTAGTGTTCGACTAAAGTAAGGGAACACCACCGATTTGTCAAAGAATCATTATTTTTAATCGCACAGCTTGACTGGAGTCGCCTTTACGAAACGAAAATGCACTAACAGTTTGAGACTGTTAGTGCATTTTTTTATTGGAATTTGAGATTTATTACGGCGTCACAATGAGTTTAGTTCGTTTGATATATTCGCCATTTGTCATCGTGACGAGGTGCATGCCTGCCGCGAGTTGAGGCATGGCGAATTGAATGATTTCTCCTTTGAGTCCTGAAAAATTGCGGCTCAACATCAATTGTCCTGCTTCATTGAATATTTGTATCTGCAAATCGCCGTCCGTGATAGCGACGAGTGATAGGTTTTCATTTTGCTGACGAATCGGATTGGGAAATACTTGTACGCCCACAGCGTTGCCGCCAAGTGAAGCCGAGACAATGGGCGAATATTCGTATTTGCCACTCGTTTCGATGGCTTTGATGCGGTAATAATATATGATGTCTTTATTTACATTGGTGTCGATATATTTGTAATCTGTAGAGATGGAGCTGTTTCCTTGTCCTTCTACCCAGTCAATACGTTCAAAATTGGTGGCATCGGTGCTGCGTTCGAGGTCGAAGCCCATATTATCGGTTTCCGAAGCGGTTGCCCAATAGACGTTGATATTTTTTCCGGCAACTTCTGCCCAGATACGTTTCAATTCGATTGCTAGAGACTGCGATACCCCTACGATGTCAAAATAAGATAAGCTGCTCAGGTTATCAGCTTCCAATGTCGTAGCTTCGGGGCAACTTTGTGTCAAAGTTCCGCCTTCTGCGATGATATTGTCTGCTACTCCGTGTTCGTTCATCAAATCCGTACCCGGCAGCAAGGTCACATCATAGGTGTAACCTGTTGTTCGCGAGGGTGTTGTTACCCAACGACCTGTTGACCTACTTGATTCATAATTTATACCATTGCAATTTGTCGTTAAATCTACTGCATCGTTTTGTTGGTTTTGAAAATAAGTCAAGACATTAAAATCCTGTGGTGTAGTGTGGAAGCTCAATTCAAAAGGTTCAGGTCGGTTTATTCCCAAACCGATATTAAAATTGTATGTATTTCCTGCGGAAATTTCTCTACGCAATTTCCCTTCAATATGGGTCACAGAAGGGTTGCCGAGTATTTGTAGGGCATTGGGGTCGGGGTTGTTGATGTATAATTCGTTGGCATAGAGTGAGCCGTCTTCATCGTGACCAAATTCATCTGTGCGAACGACAACATTTGTTAATTGTAAACTATTTGTCACTTCAAGGTTACCTGATTTTAATTTGAATAGAGAACCTAAAATCGGACTACTTACTTTCAGGTTGCCGATAGCATTTGCCCCCGTAAAATCTCCATTAACGGATTGCCCCTGCGTAGTCGGAGTGTGCTGGTCATCAAATACTAATGTGCCCATTCCCAAATCAGTGTACAGCGCATTATTTGTTTTGTATAAATCGCCTTCGAGCAATACCATGCCGTCATTATTCAATTTGCCAGAGGCACTATTGATATGCAAATCGCCCCAAACATAGATGCTCGCTCCTTGTTCGATGTAGAGTTCGCCACCAATAAATAACTCATTATTTTGTTGGGCGCGACCTTGTGCAAGCAAACAGCAAACAATCACTGTTGCCAGTACGAGTCGCAATATATTGTTTGAGTATTTTGAAATTATTTTGTTGTTGTATTGTTGATTTTTTTCCATATCTAAATTAGTTTGTTGAGTTTATAGGATATATTGAGTTTACAAAGTTTGTAGGATTTTTTAAGTTAAATAAACTTCGTAAATCCTATAAACTTCGTAAACTCAATAAACTAATCACAAATTATTCCCAAGCCATCCATGAAATCGCGAGATTTTGTGTCCATGAATGATCGATAGCGCCATTATCTGCTCTATAGATGTTGATAGTCACACCGTTGGAGTTGGCATTGCGTACCGAAGCCACAAATACAGCATCGGATTCTAAACCAGTATCTGTACCTTTTACGGTCACAAGTACATTCGGAGTAGTCGCGTAAAATGTTGGGAAAACAATATCAAGTGTAACGACATTACCTGTTGGGTTGCCGCCTGTGTACGTTTCAGTACCCGTACTCATTTGTGTGAATGTCGTGACTGCTCCCGTATACGGACTGACGAGTTCGAGTCCTGTGGTTCGAGTTACACCTCGTACATCGAGCATTTGTGTGGGCGTATCTGTCCCAATACCTACCAAATTGCTATCTGTATCTACAAAAAATAAGTGGTCGATACCATCACCAACAACACGCAAATCACCTTTTATATCCAATAAATACATTGGAGTGGCTTGCCCAACACCTATATTATTATTGTCACTATCTATGTATAATAAATGGTCAATACCATCACCCACAACGCGCAGGTCACCGCCTATATCAAGTAAATGTTCTGGATTGTTTTTTCCAATACCAACTCTATTACTTCCACTATTGGCATACAGTAAATGGTCGATACCATCACCTACAACGCGCAAGTCGCCGCTTATATCAAGTAAATGTTCTGGATTATTTTTTCCAATACCAACTCTATTACTTTCACTATTGACATACAGTAAATGGTCGATACCATCACCCACAACGCGCAGGTCACCGCCTATATCAACCAAATAATTTGGTGTAGCTTTTCCTATTCCTATGCGGTTGGTAGCCGGGTCAGTGATCATGAGGTGGTCGATACCGTCACCAACAACTCGCAATTTGGTGCTTTCGCCATTCTCATTAATGATAAATTCATTTGCCGTACCGTCAGCTTTGACAATTTTTTTATTATTGGCAACAACTTCCCACATATCTTCGGCTGAAAACCCCATGTAGGTATTTTCGTTTACATCATTGTTGCGATAGATGTAATCATTAATACCTATTTGACCATTGACATCAAGGGTGTAATCGGGTGTGGGCGTTCCAATGCCTACATTTTGTGCATAAAATAAGTATGGCACTAAAAGTAGCATGATGATGAACAAAGTGATTTTTCTCTGCATAATGTTTATTTTACGTACTTAGTAAGGGAAGACGAAAAAAATAAATGTATATTCTCGACTTGTTCTTTTTCCTCTCTAATTTGGATGGGAAAGTCCACTACATATAATTGTGTAACAGGACAATCGCTTTTGTGAAGTTACAAAAAGCAAATATCCAGTGTTCTGCGAAAAAGTGAGATAATGTGACAGTATAACAGATATTTATACTATAAAAGGAATTGTAAAGTGAAATGTTGTACCAGTTTCCTGTGTCGATTCTAACCAGATTTTTCCGTTCAACCCATCAATAATTTTCTTGCATGTTGCCAAGCCGATACCAGATCCCGAAAAATGTTTCCTCGAATTGAGTCGTCTGAATATTTCAAAAACCTGTTCTTGTTGGTCTTCGGGTATACCTATGCCATTATCTGCGATGGAAAATAAGTAATCGCCCGTTCGTTTCTTACAAGTGATTTTGATGAGGGGTGCTACATCTTTTTTGCGAAATTTGATGGCGTTGGCAATAATATTCTGAAAAACCTGCAACATGGAAGAAGGTACAGCGTGTACAGTTGGGAGTGGCTCATACAAAATTTTCGCGCCTGTTTCTTTTACTGTCAGTTGCAGATTATGTTCTATATGGACAAGGATGTCATTGAGGTCAATATCTTCTTTTCTGGCATTGGCAGCTCCCGAACGGGCATATTCTAGCAGTCCGGTCAATAATTTACTCATGCGTTTGGCGGCACTCCGTATGATTTCGACGTACTCGCGCCCGTCTTCATCCAGATTTTTCCCATATCGCATATTTAGCAAGCCGCTATAACTGCTCATCATACGCAAAGGCTCTTTGAGGTCGTGCGCTGCTTTTCCGGCAAAAAGTTCGAGTTCGTTATTAATGTCGATGAGGTGTTGCTGATGCATGTTTAGTTTTTCTATTTTGAGGTCTTTCTTTTCGGCTTCGTATTTTGCCTGAATTTCGTTGATGGCTTTGGTGCGTTCTTCACTAAACAATTCATCTTTTACATTAATGTAGTCGGCAAGGTAGCGATAGCCTTTTTCGTAATCGCTTTTAAGCGCGTATGTTTTGGCGAGAAATTGATAACTTTCTTTAGCAAATTCTTTCGAACCGATTTCGAGATTTATTTTTAAAGCCCTGCTAAGGTATTCGATGGCTTCATCAAATTTGCCGATAAGCATCAGGGTTTCACCGATTCGATTGGTGAAAAAACCAATGCCGTTGAGCGAATCAATTTCTTCGCTAATAGCAAGGGCTTCCATATAATTTTCGAGGGCTTTATCATATTTGCCTTGTTGTTTGTGTGCTTCGCCTATCTCGCGGTAAGAAACCGTCATACCGGTCTTATCGCCCAATTCTTTTTTAATTTCAAGCGATTCGGTCAAATATTTTAAGGCTTCTTCATTGCGTCCTTGCCGATTATGAATGAGTGCGATATTATTATAATTATCTGCCAGCACATTTCTGTTATTACTTTCGCGATTGATTTTTTCGGCAACCTGAACGTATTCGAGTGCTTTCGGATAATTTTCTTGAAAGAAATATAAAATACCAATATTATTATAGGAATTTGCAATGCTGACTTTTGGGGCTTTATTTTTTTCTTTTATCTCCAGTGCTTTATGATAATAAGTGGCGGCTTTTTCATAATCACCCCAATTTTTATAAATCACCCCAACATTATTATAAAGACTCGCAATAGCCTCTGCATCTTCGGCTTCTTGAAAAAGCTCTAATGCTTGCTGAAGATGTTTGAGTGCTTCGTGAAAATCTCCTCTTCGCAGATTGGCATTGCCAATACCGCTGAGCGATCTGCCGATACCTTTGGGGTCTGACAGCGATTGCCAAATATCCAGAGCTTGCTCATGCGATTCTATTGAACCTTTATAATTACTTTTATACCAATTTGCTGTACCTCTTATATTATATGCTTTGGCTACCTCAATCCATAGATATTGCTCAACTCCCTTCCGAATAATATCATCAGTTTGCCTCAATGCCTCGTCAGGTTTTTTAATAGAAAGCTCCTCTGCCAACTCATTGAGTTTTGCCAGTTCTTCTGATTTCTTCGAATCAGAGGCACGTTTGTGCGTAGCCAATGATATATTTTTTCCGCTCACATTCATAATTAGGGATGACATTGTCAGTATATTTTACGCTACTTTTTTTTTTTTGTTGGCTTTTAAAGAATTAAACACAAAAAAAAAAAATTATACGGAAAATCTATTCTACACTTCGATTAGAGCATATTCAAATTTTTTCTGTCTAATAATCAATTCCGATAGCTATCAGGATGGTTTTGACAAAGCATCAAAAAAAGAGTTTGCAGAGATAAGTAGTGAGGCATTGGTTTTCAGGCAGAAAAAATTTAAATATGTTCTAAACAAAGGCGAACTTAGTAAGGGAAGAGGAAGAAAATAATAACTTCACGATTTGGACGGCTTCTTTTACCCTTATTCTCCTCCTCGAAAACAATCATTTATCCCGATAAACTCTCGCTTTTAAGAAGAAAACTAAGGACAAAATAACCTCGTCGAAATCGTAAACTTATTATTTGCTCGTTACTTAGTACACTGTTTTATAAATTTATTTACATTTTTTGACGTTTATTTTGAAATGAATCGAATCAAAAATGACGCGAATACTCACTGTATTTAAGGATTTTTTGGTGAAGAGTCATTTTAAAAGAA
>Ga0209185_1000658_pt1 | contig 37408 bp, 11 predicted proteins | sample SidtaG_2_FD_187425 | JGI IMG/M metagenome (GOLD analysis project Ga0209185, IMG submission 187425) | Marine algal microbial communities from Sidmouth, United Kingdom - Sidmouth_Asex2 metaG (SPAdes) (version 2) | ecosystem: Host-associated > Algae > Red algae > Unclassified | place: Sidmouth... | reverse complement strand
GTGGCGAGTGACGGGTGACTGGTTATTTTGTGATGAGTAGTTTGTTTGGGGTATCTCTCTTTGTTTCTTATTTCCTCCATTTTGTTTAGGTTTTGGGAGGGGTAAAAAAAAGATTGCTTAACAGTCCATGACTTTATTTAGTTTTGCTGAACAAATCATATAGTTAGCTGTCATGCTTCTAAAATTTTGAAGATGAACAAGGTTTGGACTTATTTATTTCGAGCTAATTTATATGATGATGATTTTACAATCTATCGGGATATTGTTATTTTATCGAATCAGTCTTTACACGATTTGTTGAATTTTATAAGGTCATTGTATGGGCTGGATTCTATACATGATGCAATTGGAGCGCATTGTAATGGAGAATGGTTTCGCTTGCAGCCTATTGACTTGTCTAAGAATCCTTTGTTGGTGGATTTTGTGGTAGAACCTAATCAGAAATTTTATTATTGTTATGATTTGGAGAAGGAGTTTGAGTTTTTTGTGGAATTGCTTGATATTCGGGAGGGAGTAGTAGAGGCAGCGTACCCTATTTGTGTGAAGGAGGAAGGGATTGCGCCTGCCCAATATACGCCTTTTGAGTTGGAAAGGGCTAAAGATATTACAGACAAGAATAGAATTATTGGGATTAAATCGGCTTTGCGATGGGTTAAATAGTTTGTAGATTGGGAAATTCATTGATTAGAAAATTATAGCAATTCTTATTTGGTTCAGGAATTTTATTTCACGCAAAGAGTGCAGCGCAAAGAAGCGCAAAGGCTCTACAGAAACCAATCTCTTTGCGGAAACTCTGTGACTAACACTTCTTTTTATTTTCAAATAGAACTGCTATAAGCACCGTTTATTTTTGAGGACACTGATTAACTGATTAGTTGTATTGCGTTCTGTCCATGCAAAATAGACCTGATGGTAGTGGTATGGAATTTTGCGTTGGCGAGGTTGGCTTTTTCACAGAATGGAATGTGAAAAATGGAAGGCATTTTAGAAATGCTTTCCATAAGAACGGACAGCAGGCCCATGCGTCACGACGGAGGAATTTACCGTTCTCTCCAAAATAAAAAAAGACGTATAAGACTGCAAATCAGTACTTTTTATGCTATCCTTAACAATAAGTTAACACAGACATGCTGTAGATTGGAAACATTGTTCGTATTTTTACCGCCTTGAATCATTGACATTTAATCTTTTTCGGAATGGAATACGGACTTTTTGACTTTTTACAGCTAATTGGCGCATTGGGGCTTTTTATCTATGGGATGAAGCTGATGAGTGAGGGGATTCAGAAAATTGCTGGAAATCAGTTGCGGGTGATCTTGAGGTCGATGACTTCTAATAAGTACTTGGGCATTTTGACGGGGTTTTTTGTGACAGCGATGATTCAGTCCTCTTCGGCAACGACGGTCATGGTGGTGAGTTTTGTAAATGCAGGTTTGCTGACGTTGGTGGAGTCGTTTGGCGTGATTATGGGAGCGAATATTGGGACGACAGTGACGATTTGGGTGGTGAATTATTTGGGGCTGAAAGTCAAGATGGCACCCATTGCGGTGGCCTTGATTGGAATGGTGTTTCCCTTGCTATTTGCCAAAAAAGATAAACTTAAAAACTTTGCCGAATTCGTCATTGGATTCGGTATTTTATTCATTGGATTGACCTTTTTGAAGGATGCTGTGCCTGATTTAAAGAGCAATCCCGAAATTCTCTCATTTCTCAACCAATTTGCCAATCCTGGCTTATTGGCTCGCCTGTTATTTGTGGGAGTTGGGACGGTTTTGACCGTCGTTGTACAGTCTTCGAGTGCAGCTTCTGCCATAACCTTGATTATGTTGGCAGAGGGTTGGATTGGCTTTGACTTGGGGGCTGCGATGATTTTGGGAGAGAATGTAGGAACGACGATTACCGCCAATTTAGCGGCATTGATCGCCAATGTTCACGCCAAACGAGCCGCCCGTTTTCACTTCGTTTTTAACGTTACGGGGGTGATTTGGATGTTGCTGTTGATGCCCTTTTTCATTCAATTTATTGAGACTTACCTGCCTTTTACGGAAGCCAACGACAAATTACCTGTGTTCCATACCATGTTTAACATCACGAATGTGGTGGTGCTGATGTGGTTTACGCCTATTTTCTATAAAATTGTGCTGTGGATGGTGCCGTCAAAGGGCGAAGATGACGAAGAATTTAAGCTCCAATACATCAAAAGTGGTTTGTTGGGAACGCCTGAAATTATGTTGGCAGAAGCCAAAAAAGAGACGCAAAATTATGGGGAAGTCCTGACCAAAATAACCAACAACGTTATTTATCTCTTGTTTGAAAACCCGAAAGATCGGGGCGATATGCTGGCAAAAATCAAGAAACGGGAGGAAATTACAGATACTTTAGAGATTGAAATTGCGGATTTCTTAGCCAAAGTATCGGAGGATGAGATGAGTACGGAGGGAGCCAATCGTATTCAAAGCCTTATGAGCATCATCAACGATATGGAGCGTTATGGCGATATTTGCTACGAAATTTCCTTAACCAATGAGCGAATTATGGGCTTGGGGGCAAATATCAGCAACAATGTTCGAGACGAGATTCAAGGGCTATTTGCACTCGTGAAAAATCAATTAAAACTCACCAACGAACACCTCAACCAACGCTTTAAAAATGTTGATTTAGATGTAGTTCGAGCCAATGAGAAGGTAATCAATGAAAAGCGTACCATACTCCAAAAATTGGTTTTCAAAAGCATGGAAAAAACCGTCATCACTGCGCCCGAAGGCATCCATTATATGAACATCATCAATAGTGCCGAAAAGTTAGGCGATCATCTTGTGAATATCAACGAAGCGATAGCAGGGATTAAGTAGGTAATAGTTTATGTGGTTTTAGTAGTTTTTGTGGTTTTTGTAGTTTGAGTTGTTTAAGTCGTTGTATGACTTGGTTATAGAACCGAACTACTTAAACCACAAAAACTACCTAAACCACAAAAACTAAATGAAGTGGTTGGTTATAGAACCGAACTACACAAACCACAAAAACTAATTAAACTAAATTAGAACCGAACCACAAAAACTACATAAACTAAATTAGAACCGAACTACAAAAACTACATAAACCACAAAAACTACATAAACTAAAAATAAGGAGAGAACGGTTTGTCTTTCATCGTCACGCTAAGGCCTGCTATCCGTTCTTATGGCTTTGGTAGCGCATCAAGTGTAGTCAAGATAGAACCACAAAAACTACAAAAACTACATAAACCACGTAAGTCCAAAGCCATACCACTACTATCAGGTCTATTTTAGAACAGTCAGAACTGCTATTTAAAGGACAATTTTGTTGCTCCAAAACACCTTTTAAAAAGACGTATTTATTTATATTAGTACATAATTGTGTTATATAAATTATGTATTTGTCATTGTGTAAATACTTGGTATAACATCAATTACCACCCATTCTTTTTGCATACAACTCACCAACACATAGCGTTAAGCCTATAGATTTTTTTCTTGGTTATATTTTATTGTTTTTATATGGAAAAAAATTAGCAATTAATATTGTTGCAAAAGGTAATATATCATCACTTTGGCACTTTATTTGTGTTTCATATCATATCTCTATATACTACATATTATGATTATTCGCTAAGTATCTTTGTTTTCCCATATTATAAAAAACAACTCCACTACCTAATTTACAATCAGTTAAATACTTTTTTGTTATTTAGCTGATTAAATATTAAACCAAAACTTAATAGATGGAGAATTTTTTGTCTATCAATATATTTGCATTTTTATTATGTGTAAGTGTGTTCGGAGCAGGTGATATTTGTATTAAAGATTTAAGAGAAGCCGTTGTCGATGGAGCTGTTAAATTTGATTATCTAATAATTTGCGCTCAACCTGACACACTTTCCGTACAAGTCAGTTCGGTTAATTCTTTATCAGGAGCGACCTTTGAAATTGTCTTGCCTGATGGCTTGCAATTCTATGGAAATGCTTTTACAGGAAACGGCTCAAACTTAGGAGAAGACGCTGCTTCCTCTCCAGAAAATCCCATTTTTAATTTACCTAATATTAGTAGTGGAGATAGTCTTGTTATCAATATTCCCATAGAAGGGAATTGTGGCGTTGTGGATGCTTGGGAAGCACAGCAGCGAATAGAGATAACATATATTGTAGATACAGGCAGCGAGGTAGAAGAATATACACCTGCCTTAGCTTATAACAATGAAATTTACATACCCTCCCTCAATATCTTATCCGTTACACCCTCTTATCCGATTTTAAATGTCGGAGATTGTTATGATAGAATTATCGAAGTTTCACAAGATGGATTAGATGCCTTTCTAACCGATTTTATGTATGAAAATGTTCATGATGGCGTTCTTTCCTACAATACTTTATCGGTTGGTGTAGCAGGAGGAACGAATGTGCCTGTCAATTTTGATGATAATGGTACATCCATTTCCGCCACAATTACCACCGCAAATTTAGAAGCATTGGGTTTGAATGGCATTTTTGCAGAATCTCAAACACTATTGATTTACGAAAATGTATGTATCGTTGAATGCCAATCAAGTGTCAATCTATCCGATTTTAAAGTGAGTTGGGGTTGTAATGGGGAAAAGTGCAAAACAACCTCAACGACGAATGGTTTTTCAATTGGCAATGGTTATCCAGATGTCGTCTTTAATCTTGTTGATTCAGAGTTAAATACTTATTGTGGGAATAACTTCTTGGATTTATCTATTGTCAATAATGGTGATCCAGATTTTCCGAATGGCTCTTATGCCAAAGATTTTAATTTTGGTTTACAAACTACTTGTGATGCGGAAGCATTTTTAGCAAATTTTGATATTCTATCCGCAGAAATAAATGGTACAACTGTGCCATTACAAAATTTAGGAAATAATAGCAGTTTTAATTTTGATTTAGCAGGCTTGGGCATTTTGACAGATGCCGATAATGATGGAGCAATAAATGATTTTGCAGCAGGACAAAGTTTTACCTTTCATTTAGAATTTGAGCGTAAATGTCCTGAAAGTGGTTGTAATATTACACCAATGGAGTGTTTAGAAGGATTTGCCGTTAGAGGTATTTATAAAGATCAATGCAACCAAGTTCAATCGCCTGTTGCTTTTACCATAGACGGTATTGAATTTGGAGAAGCCATCAGTACCTTAATTTATGGAGACCATGCGATTGGAGCGGCTCCTTTTGAATTTTCAAGTCAATTTTGTTATACCTACCAAAATCATAACGTCATTGATTGCACTGGTGCTACTGTGAGTTTACAAGTTACCACAGATATAGAAGGCTTTACGCCACAAAGCGCAAGCATCAACGAAACGAATAGTACGATAACAACGATAGATAATACGTCATTCGCTCTGTCGGGTGGAAGTCTTGGCGTAGAAGAAGAAACTGTAACAGAATGTTGGGATATTAATTTTTTATATGATGGACCTTGTACTGATCAAGGAACTGTAAACTTCAATTACGAGGTTGTTTATAACTGTCCTTGCAATGACTGTGAAATTGTACGAGCTTGTGACGATTATACGGCATTGTTGGAAAATGGATGCGGCAGTGGAGGAGATGATTGTGATGGTATTGTTGTAGAAGTTTTCACTATGGAACGTGCTTCCTTTGGTTGGTTGAGCGAAGATATGAACCCTAATAATTTAGCCAATGAAAATACGCCGAACGTAGAATTAGATAGAGCTTACGTTTGTGATTATCTAAATTTAGAAATTGGTGGTGTGGTTACAGGAGATGATCCACTTAATCAATTAACGTATGTATTGCGTTTATTGAATCCGTTATCAGCACCATTACCTTTTGATTTTTTGAATGGAAGCCTTTCGATAAATGGCAATCAAGTTTGTACAAATCTAACAACGCCAACCTCTATATTAAGTCCTGACGGATTAGAAGAATGGCATTTTGATTTAACGGCTTGTTTGAATGGAATGTCTTTAAATGCAGGAGACCAAGTTTTTGTGGATTTTGATGTAAAAGTTGCAGATGTAGCAACGCTTCAAAATTTTTGGGATTTGTATCAATTTCACTCAGAATTTAGAGCCAATAATAACGATTTATCTTGTGATGCAGAATGTGCTGATTTTTATTTGATTCGTCCAGAAGTAGAAGTGACGACATTGAAAACAAGCCAATTGGGATGTGAAGGAGTTATTTTATTGCAAGCAGGTTTAAATATTGTATCAGGAACAGGCGATGATTTTGTAGCAGAATACCGTCCGTGGGTAGGAGAGATAGGAGATGTTGCTTTTCAATTGCCAAGTGGTTTTTCTTTTGTCAATGGAACAGCTTATGCGACTGTTGATGATGGAAATGGACCAATAGATTATCCCTTGAATAACGTCAATGTTGCTGGTAATAATGTTGTTTTACAAAATGTCGAAAATGCGTTTACTGTTCCCGATAAACAAGCAGATGGTTTAGTGATTTTATTCACGATTCACATAGAAGCAGAATGTATTACGGATAATATTTCAGACTATTCTTTTTCCTTAGATTATAAAGATAATTATTATGCCATTGCTCATGCACCTGAATGTGTCAATATAGTAGATGTCACAGAATCAGGAACACTCACTTTTTCACAACCTAATTTTTCTTTTGATGCTTTAAATCCAATTCAAGAAGGAACAAATGAAGAAGTAACATGGGATTTAAGGATTTGCAACAACAGTTTTGCAGAAACAAATGTAACTTGGTTGTATTTTGATCCAGAAAGTAGTATTGAATTAACAAAAGTTGAAAATATAGATGATCTCAATAATCCAATAGAATTGCCTGTAACGGCTTTTGGTATCGCTTATTATTGGGCAAATATTGGAGGATTTGGTGCAAATGAATGTCGTAAATACCGTTTGACGGCTACTTATGATAATGTTTGTGAGCCAGAACAAGCAATCGTGCGTTTTAATTGGACTTGTGGAGAATCTTTTGAAAGCCCGAATGATTTGGCTTGTGAAACATTAACAGATACAGTGGTTGTGAGTCTTTTGCCACAAGAAGCAGCGATTCAAGCAAGCCTTATCAACCATGCAGATACCGTAGATTTATGCGAAAATGCATTTTTCGAGATAGAATTTAAAAATGTGAAAAAAGGAACAGTATACGATATTGTTTTTGATATTTTGATTCCTTTAGATGGCGTAGAATTAATCGAAAACAGTTTTGAATATGCTTATCCAATTGATGCGCCTTATCAGCCTATTGGGTTTTTACCAACCTTAGTGCAAACATTGCCAACAGGTTATTTGTATCATTATGAAATCAATGATATTGACCCTGTATTTTTGGCGGGCTTATCCGCTATACCAAGTCCTACCGATACCGAAAATCGTTTTACGATTCGTTTTGAAGTCTCTACGGCTTGTGGTTATGTATCTGGAGATGTCTTTGAATTTAGTACCTATGGGTATAGTGCTTGTGGAGAAAAAACAGTGGGAACATTCCAAAATGAAGACTTATTTATTCGTGGAGCAGAAGCACCCTACGAATTGTCTACAACGATTGGAATCGAAGATATAGAAGCATGTCAAGGGGCTGCAACTTTTATAGCATATATTCAAAACTTAGGTCCAATAGCAACAGGTACGGATGATTTTATACGACTTCGTTTGCCAGAAAATATTACGTATGTTGCCAACTCTACCACAACCAATGTCACAGGTTGGAATGTTGGAGATCCTATTATAACAATGGTCGCAGGCTTCCAAGAATTGATGTGGGAATTGCCTGATGGAATAGGCGTTAATGAGTTAGTTACCTTTTCTTTTATGGTAGAAACCTTTGAAGACAATACTTGTTTCTCCCAATCATTTGCTATTAGTTCCTTTACAACAGCTTTGGTTGAATGCATCACCGATAATTCCATGTGTGAAGTTCCCGTACAAACAGGAACACAAACCGTAGAATTAGATATAGTCAAACCTAATTTAGAGTTTACTTCAAGTACAAGTATCTATGCAGAATGCACTGATAACAATACAGAAAATATTAATTTAACGATAGCAATTAACAATCAAGGTTCTGCTGTTCCTGCCAATGAAGATATTTTGATCAGTACTATTCACGATGCGAATGCGAATGGAACATACGAAGACAATATTGATGAAATTATTAATGCTTATACCTACACACAAGGTATTGGCGCAGGTCAAACAATAGTCTTTACGAATGAGTTTGAGGCAGTAGGTGGAAAAACTTGTCCTATTATTCTATTGATTGACGATGAAAATAACTGTCAATGTGATGCAGGAATTACTAACTTTTATAATTACAACTATTATAATGCAGGAGAGAATATGTCTTTGTGTTCTGGTGAAGAAGGACAATTAGGATGTACGCCAGTTGATGGGTACAGTTATAGTTGGGCACCTGCTAATAGCGGATTAAGTTGTTATAATTGTGCCAATCCTATCGTTCAAATTAACAATACAGGAAATAATAATCAAACAACAAATTTTATATTAACAACAACAAAAGGTTCAGGCAATAATACTTGCACCTCAATTGACAATATACAAGTCACTGTTTCCCCAATCCTCCAAACAAGTGAAGGTGTTTACAACCTATGTGAAAGTGAAGTGGTATCCTTTAATGGACCCAATGGAGGATCTAATTATGTATGGTCGCCGATACAAGGCGTTGATAACTCAACAATACCCGATCCAGTCGTAACCCCCCCAGTTGGTACAACAAATTATGTACTGAACTATACGGCTGCTGATGGGTGTTCGGCGATGCATACAGCAACCACCATAGTTGAAGCGAATCCAGTACCTGTAATTACTGTGGCAGGAGATTTATCTTTCTGTGAAGGTAGTGCTGGGAACATTACGTTAGATGCAGGAAATGGATTTGCTTCCTATGCTTGGTTTATTGAAGGCAATAATGATGTATTAGCCAACACACAAACCTTCTCACCTTCTTCTGAAGGTAATTATTATGTTGTTGTAAGTTCTAATGATAATTGTGGTAGCACCTCTTCAGCTACCGTTTCTGTAAATGTTAATATGTTTAATGGACCAACAATTAATGCTACAGAAACCAATATTTGTGAAGGAGAATCTACAAATCTTTTTATTACAGGCGATTATACTACAATTGAATGGTATTTTGTAGATGAAGTAGGCAATCCTACGGGAAATGTTCTAAGTACAGAAGCAATGCTGACAGTTACACAAACAGGAATCTATATTGTACAAGCTACTGATAATAACGACTGTATGGGTGTTTCCGCTCCAATTAGCATTGGTGTCAATCCTAATGCAATGATTAGTATCAATGAAGGTAATCAAATAATTTGCCCAGAAGAAAGTGTAGTTTTAAGTACTTCAAATGTTTATGATAATTATACTTGGTATTACAATGGAACAGCTATTGCTACTAGTGTTGATAGCGTAGAAGTGACATTGGCAGGAGTTTATACTGTATCAACGAATAGTATTGGTTTTTGTGAAGGTATATCTAATACGGTAACAGTAGAGATTGCAGAAGAACCAGTCCCACAGATACACTTATTGGAAGGCTCTTTGGCGTTTTGTAGTGGAGAATTTGCTTTGATTGCGGTATCAGACCCTTTTGATACATACCAATGGTACAATCAAAATGGAATAATAAATGGAGCAACAGAGGTGAATTTAACAGTGACTGAATCAGGAACTTATTATGCGATTGTTTCGAGTCCTGATAAATGTGGTGGACAAACGATTTCTTTAGATATTACAGTTTTAGACAACCCGACTGCTAATATTGAATCTTCTACACTTTCAGCTTGTGCAGGAGAAAGCATTGATATAACTGCGACTGGAAATTATGCCAATATTCAATGGTATCAGAATGGAGAAAGTATTTTCAATGAAACAAATAATATTTTAAGTGCAACAGAGACAGGAATCTATTATGTTGTTGTTAGCAACGATGATGGGTGTGCAGCAACTTCTATATCTATTGATTTGAACTTTGATGATGTTTTAGAACCCAATATCAATGGAGCATCTAATTTCTGTCAAGAAGGGAGCATCTCTGTTATGACAACAATAGGATTTGATAATTATGAGTGGTTTGTCAATGGTGTAAGTACACAGAATGGTACTTCTAATGTGTTACTGCTCACAGAAGAAGCGGTTGTATATGTTGCTGTTACATCAGGAAACTGTATGGAACAATCTGAAGAAGTCAATGTCAGTTATATCGCTCCTCCTAATCCTGGCATTCAAATTATAGAAGGAACATTAAGTTTTTGTGAAGGAGAAACAGTAACAATGGGCGTAACAGAAATCTATACAAATTATCAATGGTACAACGAAAATGGAATAATAAACGGTGAAACAAATGCTACATTAAGTGCATCAATGGCAGGGAGTTATTATGCTGTAGTAACAGATGCAAGCAGTTTTTGTGAAGGACAAACATTGCCTTTAGAAGTGATTGTATATGAAAACCCAACAGTTGAGGTCGTTGCTTCTACTTATCCTGTATGTTTAGGAGAGACAGTAATAATAACAGCGACAGGTAATTATGATAACATTCAATGGTATCGAAATGCGGACCTTCTATTTGAGGAAATAAATAATACACTATCTGTAATAGAAGCAGGAGTTTATTATGCTGTAGTAACAAATAACAATGAATGTATGACGACTTCTGAAAGTATTGATATTATATTCCAGGACAATCCTGTTTTAGTGATTAATGGAATAACTACTTTTTGTGAAGGAAGTGAAATCGTTTTGTCTACAATGACAGAATTTGATAATTATGAGTGGTTTGTCAATGGAATAAGTTCACAAAGCGGAATGGATAATACGTTTATCGCATCTACTGAAGGGAGTATTTATGTAGTAGGAACTCAAGGAAATTGTACAGGAGAATCCACGCCAATTGATATTACTTATGAAGAAAGTTTAAACCCAGGAATCCAAATAATCGAAGGTACATTGAATTTCTGTGAAGGGGATAACGCAACCTTAAGCGTAACAGAAACTTATGGAAGCTATCAATGGTACAATGGAAATGAAATCATAAATGGAGCAACAGAATCCTCAATACTAGTGACAGAATCAGGCAGTTATTATGCAGTAGTAACTGATTTAAATAGTTCTTGTGAAGGGGAGACCTTGCCAATTACAATAACAACAAATGGTAATCCTACCATTTCAGTAGAAGCTTCATCTTATCCTATGTGTTTAGGAGAGGTAGTGACCCTAACAGCAAGTGGTAGTTATGATAATATTCAATGGTATCAAGATGGGGTTATTGTCTTTGGAGAAACAACCAATACATTATCTGTAACAGAAGCAGGCAATTACAATGCAGAAGTAAGTAATGGTGATTGTAGTATTGTTTCAAATGTGTTTGATATACAGTTTGACGGGATACCAGAACCTATAATTAGTGGGGCAGAAGATTTTTGTGAGGAAGGAAACATTACATTAACAGCGACAGAAGGTTTTGATAATTATAATTGGATTGTGAATGGAGAAAGCATACAATCAGGAATTTCTAATACAATTTTCTTAAATCAAGAAGCAAGTATTTTTGTATTAGTAAGTAATGATAATTGTTTAGGGCAGTCAGTAGAAGAAACGGTTGGTTTTGTTCAGCCACCCAATCCAGGAATTCAGATAATAGGAAATATAACTTTATGTCAAGGCGAAAGTATGACGCTATTGATTACAGAAGCACATGATAGTTATCAATGGTATCAAAATGGGATTCCTTTAAGTGATGAAACAAATGTATCGCTTACAGTGACAACAGCAGGAACTTATTATGCAACAGTTATAGAAAATGGCTGTGAAGGAGAAACGCTTACTACCACCATCGATGTAGTAGATGTTCCCACGCCTATTATTCAAAATTTAGGAAATGATTTAATTTGTGAAGGGGAAACAGTTATATTGAGTGTAGATAATACATACAATTCCTACCAATGGTATCACGATGGACTGCCTATTTTTCAAGCAAATAATAATACTGTAGAAGTGATGCTCTCAGGTTCTTATTATGTGGAAGTTGGAAATACAGAAGATTGCCACAATATATCTAACAGCATTGTGATTAATACAAATCCACTTCCTAATACGAGTATTGAAGTTACTAACGGAGGTTCTTTCTGTGAAGGTGGAACAGTAACCTTAACAGCAACAGAAGGATACGCAAATTACAATTGGATGATAGATGGGAATAGTATGCAATCAAGCGTTTCTAATACTTTTATAGTAAATACTTCTGGAGCAATTAGTGTGGAGGCAAGTGATGAAATTGGTTGTATAGGATTATCCGAATTTATTGAAATAACGACGAATCCATTACCACAGCCACAAATTATTTATGAGGGAGATTTGGTCTTGTGTGAAGGAGAAAATATCCTTTTGGCAATTAGTGGTATATACAGTCTTATTGAATGGTCAAATAATGGAGTGATTATTCCAACAGGAACATCTAATGTTTTAGAAGTTACAGAAGCAGGAAACTATAGTGTTTTTGTAGATGATTTATCTGGTTGTACAGGCACTTCTGAAATAGTAAGTGTTGAAGTAATTCAAACAACAGAACCTATCATTATAGCCAGTGCTACAACCGCTTGTGAAGAAAGTGAACTGCCAATTATATTGCAAACACAACAAGGTTATCTATCCTATACGTGGTATAAAGATGAATTTACAGTAGTACAAGAAGGCAATAGCAATATTTTAAATGTACTTTCTTCTGGTAATTATTCTGTAAGTATTCTTGATGTAAATGGTTGTACATCAAGTTCTGTTCCTATTATTATTTCAATAGGAGACATTCCTAATCCTACAATCAATACAAATGGAATAACAACAACTTGTGAAGGAGAGGATATTTTATTAAGTGTAAGTGGACCATATACTACTTTTCAATGGTATTTAAATGGTCAAGAAATTTTAGGAGCAACTACAAATATCTTGAGTGCTACACAATCAGGAAACTATACAATCTCTGTTACTAATATGGAAGAATGTAGCGGTTCAAGTGAGAATGTTCTTTTAGAATTTTTTCCAATTCCTGTTGTAGAGCTAACTGCTAATGTTGAGTCAGGTTTTTCTACAATTCATGTTTGTAAAAATGACAATCCTATTATAAACTTAACAGCAACTGTAGGCTTTGTACAGTATGATTGGTACATCAATGGATCAAATTTGGTGCAGTCAGGTAGTGAAAATGAATTGACAGTAAATGGAACAGGAATTTATACTGTAGTTGTAACAGATGAAAACGGAAAATTAAGCGAGCCAAGTAATTATTTAACTATTCAATTTGATGATGGACCTGAATTAGATTTAGCAAGTTCTGATAGTGATAATAAAGTTTGTGAAGGAGAAAGCATAACGTTATTTGCTTATACCGATGGCTCAAGTTATATTTGGTCTCCTGATGATGGAAGTTTATCTTGTATTAATTGCCCTCAGCCGATTGTAACACCGACAAATTCAACTAATTATGTTGTTGCTGTTACAGATGATAATGGATGTAGTACTACCGCTTCTATAGCAATAGAAGTCGTACAAACACCCGATGCAGGTTTAGTCGTTTTACAAGATGAAATTTGTGAAGGAGGAAGTACAAACATAATAGCTACATCAGGATATACTCATTATACTTTTTATAAAGATGGCGGAATCATTGTCCAAGATGGAGAGAATAATATATTTAATGCTGGACAAACAGGAACATATACAGTAGTTGTGACAGCTGAAAATGGTTGTAGTATGATAACAGAACCGATTGTATTGACTACAAATGAAATTAACGATGTAGTGATAGATGTAACAGGTGACGGATCTTTTTGTGAGGAACAAGCAATGATGACATTAACAGCAACAGAAGGTTTTGTTGAATATAACTGGTATATTAATGATTTATTAAGTGAGGTCAATGGAAACGAATTAATAGTAGGACAGAACGCAGAATTTTTTGTGATTGCAACAGATGCGAATGGTTGTTCCAGTACTTCTGAAATAGTATCCGTTAATGCAATTGAAGCACCAAATCCTGCAATCAATGTGATTGGTACAACAGCTTTTTGTAATAATGAAAGTGCGACTTTAACAATTGCAGGAGCATATGATTTCATTCAATGGCATAAAGATGGCGTAATTATTCAAGGGGCTGTTACCAATAGTTTAGAAGTGACGACTTCTGGAGAATATACAGTAGAAGTAAATAATTTATCGGGTTGCTCTGGAAGTTCTAACCCTATAGGTGTTACGGTTTTTGAAGCACCCAACCCAACATTGCCAACTATCATAGATGTTTGTGCAAATAGTAATGAACCGACCATCTTAGAAGCACCTTTGGGATATGCACAGTATTCTTGGTATTTCAATAGTACGCTTGTTCAAGGAGCAAATGAATCTATTTATACTGTAACAACATCTGGAGATTATTCTGTTGAAGTAGTAGACAATAATGGATGTAGTGGAATAAGCAATGCATCACAAATAAACATAACAACAGAATTGCCTGTAAACCTTACAGCGATAGAAACAGTTATTTGTGGAGGTGAAAATACTATTTTATCTGCCAATGCAAGCGGAGGAGAATATACTTGGACGCCAAATGATGGTAGCCTTAGTTGTGTAGATTGCGCGCAAACGGTAGCAAGTCCAGCAAATACAACAACATATTCCATAACAATCGTAAGTGATGATGGATGTGTTTCAAGTGAATCAATTACAATAGAAGTAGCTGAAGAAAATAGCTATGTGTTAACAACTTTAACAGAAAATGAAGTTTGTGAAGGAAATAGTGTTTTGTTAGGAATGACGGAAGGTTTTGAAAATTATGCTTGGTATTTGAATGGTATTACGCTTCTACAAAATAGCAGTAGCAACGAATATGCTGCTATACAAGGAGGAATTTATACGGTGATTACTACAACTGAAAGTGGATGTGTGATAGAAAGCGAAAGCCTTGAAGTAACGATTTATCCTTTATTAGAAACTCCATCATTAAGTATTTCAAGTAATACGGTCTTTTGTGAAGGTGGTAGTGTTGAACTCACCGCAATAGTAGAAGGGAATGTATATCAATGGACTATTTCTGAAACAGAGGTGTCAGGAAATCCTGCAAATGCAACATTAATCTATGATGCAACAGTAGGAACTGCCATTATACAGGTAACTAATGAATATGGTTGTTTAACAGAAAGCGAACCCATTGATATTAATATTGAACCTTCTCCAATTCCTATAATTATTCAAAATGAATCGACTGTTTGTGATGGAAATGTTGTGCAATTATCATTGCCAGGAGCATATGTTAATGTTCAGTGGTATCTTAATAATTTAGAGATTACAGGAGCAACGACTACAGTTTATACTGCCACAGAATCTGGAATGTACCAAGTTTTTGCAACAGACTTAAATACTTGTACAGGTATTTCAAATCCTGTTGAAGTCATTATTTATGAGACAATACAACAAGCTACCATAAATCCTGAATATGTTAATTTCTGTGCCAATGAAGATATAGAGAATATCACTTTAACTGTTGATGCTGGATATGCAAACTACAACTGGTACTTATATGGATCATTATTAGTTCAATCAGGAGAGAGCAATATTTTTACAACAAATGAAGCAGGTATTTACACTGCTGAAATTACCGATGAAAATGGCTGTCAGATACAAAGTAATGCTGCTCAAATTGAAATTTATGAAACAACAGATTTAAACATCAGTGCCACAGAAATTACGATTTGTCCGAATGAGGAAATTACTTTATTTGCTAATTTTCCAACGGACAATGTAGAGTGGAGTGATGGCAATGACAATAGTAGTTTAAGTTGTCTTAATTGTTTTGATCCAACAGTAATTCCATTACAAACAACAACTTATACAGCTTCCGCAATAGATGAAAATGGTTGTAATCTTAGTCATAGCATCACTATTGAAGTAGTGAATGTACCACCTGTAGGGGTTTCTTTGATTGGTGAAACAGAAAGCTGTGAAGGCGATGAAGTTGTCTTGATTGCCAGTGCAGATTTTGAGTTATATACTTGGTTGTTGAATGGAAATATTTTTATTCAGGAAGGTACAAGCAATATCTTTATGCCAACTCAAAGCGGAACATATTCTGTAATAGCAACAACAGAAGAGGGATGTCAAAAGCTTACCGAAAGCGACGATATTGAGCTGGTCATTAATGAAAAACCTACAGTTAATTTAACTAATGCCGCTGTGTTCTGTGAAGGAGGGGCAACAACTTTAGTAGCTACAGCAGGTTTTGAAAATTATGTATGGTATGCAAATGGAGAACAAACACAGGATGGAGCTAATAACGAATTAATAATGGAAATAGCTGCGGACGTCTTCGTAATAGCGTACAATGAAAATAGTTGTGCTGCGACTTCTGATGTCTCAAACATTTCTATGAATCCAACAACTGTACCGCAAATAATGGTGGGAAGTGAAGATGGTGGTTTCTGTGAGAATGATGGAGTAGAATTAAGTGTACAAGGAAATTATTTGAATTACCAATGGTATCTTAATGCCGAACCTATAGCAGGAGCATCGCCTGTATATTTTGCAACAGAAGAAGGTAGTTATACCGCTTTTGTTAGCGATAATAATGGCTGTGAAGGTTTGACAGAAGTAGTTGGAATTTATCAATATCCAACAACCGTTTTAGATTTATATCCAGATGATTTAAGTGTTTGTTTGGACAATGGAGCAGCCGTTTTAACGGCAACAGAAGGCTTTCAAACATACATTTGGTATCGAAATAATCAATTTATTCAGGAAGGTATCTACAATTATAAAGACATTACTTTATCTGGAACCTATACAGTAGAAGCCATTGATACTTATGGATGTTTAGTACAAGGATTACATGGAGTAGATGTTTTAGTCAATCCAAGTATGCCCTTAAATTTAGAAGCTTCGGACTATTTTGTTTGTTCCAATGAAAACGTTCAATTATTTAGTAATAGTAGTGGGCAAGCTTATGAATGGAGTGCTTCTTCTGATGTTGCATTGAGTTGTACAGATTGTTCCAACCCAAATGCAAACATCACAGAAACAACGACTTTTACATTGACCATGACAGATGCCAATGGTTGTACTTCAACAGAAGATATAACCATAGAAACGATAGGAGAAAATAATCCTACAATTACAGCAAGTACAACAACTGTTTGTGAGGGAGGAATTCCTGTAGAACTAAGCATCAACAACGATTACCAAACATATCAATGGTACCATAATGGATTACCTGTATTCAACGCCAATGGATCTGTTTTACTGACAGACCAAGCAGGAACATATTGGGTCGAAATTGTTGCGAATAGTTGTACCATTAATTCTGATACAATCACTATTGACGATAGCTCATTAGAAACGCCTGTAGTTGAAGTAAATGGTACATCTAATTTCTGTGAGGAAGAAGGATCTATTCAACTTACCATCAATAGTGAAGAAACATTTGATAACTATTTCTGGTATCTTTCAGGAAGTATATTGCCAATTGGATTTGAACCAACTTTAGAAGTCAATACAAGTGGAGTGTATTATGTAGAAGTGAGTATTGATAATATGTGTCCTGTATCATCTGAACCTGTTGTGGTAAGTGTAAATAATGCCAATAATAATGTGGTGATTTATACAGAAGAACAAGAATTATGTAATGGCGAAGAAACCACTTTACATGTCTTAGGAGACTATCAAAATATAGAATGGCACATTACATCAAATCCTGAAACAGTATTGGAAAGCAACGAAGATGGTAGTTTAACGACGGGATTCTCTGGTTTTTATTATGCTGAAGTTACAGGTAATAACGGTTGTACAGGTGTAACAAATGTACTTTCACTGACAGTTTACCCAATGCCAATTGTTAGTATAAATGCGCCTGAAAATATTGAAATTTGTGAAAGTGGAACAGAATTGTTAGCCATTTTAGGCGGTTTTGCAACACATCAATGGTATTACAATGGAGTAGCTATTCAAGGTGCGACAGAATCAACTTATTTGGCGAGTATGGAGGGAAGTTATCATATAGAGATTGTAGATGTTAATGGATGTGAAGGTATTTCTCCCGAAGTGAATATTACCTATAATAATACACCAACAGAACTTAATTTCTTAATTCCCGATGTTTCTTGTGAAGGAAGTATGGTTATTATCAACTACTTAGGAGACGATGATGTCACTAACTTCAATTTTGCATTTGAAGGTGGAATGGCAAGTTTTAATGAAAATTTAAATGATTATGAAGTTGTTTGGGATAATGCAGGAGTATACAATATTTATGTAGTGGCAACCAACGAAGATGGATGTACAACAGAGTATAGTAAGTCGATTCAAATTATCGCTCCAGAAGTAGACGTTACAGCAAATGTCACTTGTATTAGTAATTGCGAAGAACACGATGGAAGCATTGAATTAGTTTTTGCCCAGAATCAAGAAACACTTTCTGTAATTTGGTTAGGACCAGATAACTTTACTTCTACAGAAACAACCATAAATGGTTTAGTCGCAGGAGAATACCAAGTCATTATTCAAGATGTAAATGGCTGTATTATGGAGTTGCTTTATGAGGTTTGTACATTGCCTACTCCATTAGAAGCCACCAATGATTTTATAGCAACAGAGCAAGATATTCCCGTCGATTACTGCATCTTAATCAATGACTTGGGCAGTAATATTATCTTGAATAATATTGTTAATGCACCAATGAATGGAAACGTTTCTATCGGAGAAGATGATTGTATCACATATATACCAAATCCTGATTTTGTAGGTCAAGATATGTTTACCTACGAAATTACCGATGATTGTAATCCACCTGTTATGGGTATTGTGACAATCAATGTAACACCAACAGACAATGAACCTTGTGATGAAATCGTCTTAAATGTAAACGATGAAGCTTTAAATGTTATTGAAAACTCTTTTCAAGTTATTTGCCTTTTAGACAATGATAATGGAGTTGATATTGTATTAGAGGGAATCACTAATAATCCAATGAATGGTGAAGTGGACATAATTGAAAATAATTGTGTGTTATATACACCAAGCTTCGATTTTGTAGGACAAGATATGTTTACATATGCTGTTCAAGATTCTTGTGGACAAGTAGAAATAGGAACAACCATAATTACAGTTGATGAAAGTCCAAATTCTGAAAATCCTTGTGAAGACATTATGATATTAGCGGAAAATGATAGCATCACAACCAATATGAATACATTTGAAACAATTTGTGTATTAAACAATGACAGTGGTTTAGGAATTTTCTTAAAGAATATCATCGAAAATCCTTCTAATGGAGCTTTAGATGTTTTAGAGGAGGATTGCATTAAATATACACCTAATATAAATTATATCGGTTCTGATTTCTTTACTTATGAAATAGAAGATTCTTGTGGAAATGTCAATATAGGGGACGTAAATATCATTGTAGCAATGATTGATATTAATCCATGTGATGAAGTTGATTTAATTGTAGAAAATGAAAATATTATTATTGAGATTAATACACCTGAAACAATCTGTGTCTTAACCAATGATACAGGTGTTAATATGGTTGTAGGAGAAATCTTGAATGAACCAATCAATGGAACTTTAAACGGTTTGTTAGACGATTGTTTTGAATATACACCAAATGAGGATTTTGTCGGAAATGATACTTTTATGTATAGTGTTCAAGATTCTTGTGGAAATGTTAAAGTTGGACAAGTTAACATCTCTATAATGGATATACCACCTTGCGACCCAATCACAGGGGAAGTCTTCGTAGATACAGATGGCAACGGCTGCAACGACACAGGAGAATCACCACTATCGAATGTATCAGTTACTTTATACGAATGTGGGGAAGACGGCAATCCTTACCCAGCAGGCAGTACAACCGCCATCTCAACGACGACAACGAATACAAACGGCACATACACTTTCACCGATTTCTGCCCAGAAGAAGGAACAAGTTATTACATAGAATTTGACATACCCGAAAATTACACAGCCACAACCCAAAACGCCTGTAATGAAGGAGGAGACTCAGACATTAACGAACTAGGTCAAACAAATTGCTTTGACCCCAATAGTCCAAACGGACCAAGTCCAGATGCAGGCGTAATGCCAATGTGCGACCCAATCACAGGGGAAGTCTTCGTAGATACAGATGGCAACGGCTGCAACGACATAGGAGAATCACCACTATCCAACGTATCAGTCACTTTATACGAATGTGGGGAAGACGGCAATCCTTACCCAGCAGGCAGCACAACCGCCATCTCAACGACGACAACCAATACAAACGGCACCTACACTTTCACCGATTTCTGTCCAGAAGAAGGAACAAGTTATTATATAGAATTTGACATACCCGAAAATTACACAGCCACAACACAAGATGGCTGTAATGAAGGAGGAGGTTCAGATATTAATGAAGTAGGTCAAACAAATTGCTTTGACCCCAATAGTCCAAGCGGACCAACAAATCCGAATGCAGGCGTAATGCCAATGCCAATGTGTGAAGAAATCACAGGGGAAGTCTTCGTAGATACAGACGGCAACGGCTGCAACGACATAGGAGAATCACCACTATCCAACGTATCAGTCACTTTATACGAATGTGGGGAAGACGGCAATCCTTACCCAGCAGGCAGCACAACCGCCATCTCAACGACGACAACCAATACAAACGGCACCTACACTTTCACCGATTTCTGCCCAGAAGAAGGAACAAGTTATTATATAGAATTTGACATACCCGAAAATTACACAGCCACAACGCAAGATGGCTGTAATGAAGGAGGAGGTTCAGATATTAATGAAGTAGGTCAAACAAATTGCTTTGACCCCAACAGTCCAAGCGGACCAACAAATCCAAATGCAGGCGTAATGCCAATGTGCGAAGTAATTACAGGCGAAGTATTTATGGATACAAATGAAGATGGTTGTAACGACATTGACGAACCATCAATTGTAAACATAGAAGTGAATATATTTGAATGTATTGGCGATGATTCAAGTAGTAATACTACACCAATTGCAACAACGACAACAGCAAATAATGGAGTCTATACATTTGCTGATTTCTGTCCAGAAGAAGGAACAAATTACTACATAGAATTTGATATTCCAGAAAGTTATATTGCAACAGTACAAGATGCTTGTAATGAAAACAATGATTCTGACATCGACGATACAGGTAAAACAAATTGTTTTGATCCATTCAATGACAATTATCCAGATGCAGGAATTAAAGCAATAGATATTCCAACACCTGAGCCAAACAATCCTCCATTAGTAGATACCTTAGAAGTTTGTGCGGATGATTTCATTACAATCTGCCACAACTTTATTGATCCTGACGGAGACGAAACCATCATTATTGACCACAACTCTTTATTTGGCTGTAGCATTACCATCGAAAATGATTCTTGCTTTACTTATGGAGTCATTCCAGGTTTAGTAGGCGTTGATACAGTGATTGTAACCGTTTGCGACGACAACATACCAACCGCTTGTTCTGAATCGCTCATTATCGTAACCATCGGTTGTGTAGATGAATGTGCAGAACAACCAATTGTGGCCAACAATGATGTGTTAGCGACGCAAATGAATACACCACAAACGGTATGTGTATTAGAAAATGATGAGGGATTAAATATCGCTTTATACAGTGTACAAACTTATCCTACAAGCGGCTTTTTAACAATCAATAATGGTTGTGTTGATTATGTACCAAATATTGATTATATCGGCAATGATAGTTTTATGTACAACATCATTGATGAATGTGGAAACCTAACAACAGGCATTGTCAATATAACAATTGAAGATATTCCGACACCTGATCCAAACAATCCGCCTTTATCAGATACTTTAGAAGTTTGTGCGGATGATTTCATTACAATCTGCCACAACTTTATTGATCCTGACGGAGACGAAACGATTGTAATCGAACACAACTCTCTATTCGGTTGTAGCATTACCATCGAAAATGATTCTTGCTTTACTTACGGAGTCATTCCAGGTTTGGTAGGCGTTGATACAGTGATTGTAACTGTTTGCGACGATAACATCCCAACCGCTTGTTCTGAATCGCTCATTATCGTAACCATCGGTTGTGTAGATGAATGTGCCGATGAACCCATCGTCGCCAATGATGACGAGTTAATTACAGAAATGAATACACCACAAACCGTTTGCGTTTTAGAAAATGACGAAGGTATCAACATTGCTTTACAGAGTATCGAAACCTATCCTGCAAGCGGCTTTTTATCTATTGAAGAAGGTTGTATTAATTATGTACCAAACCTTTACTATATCGGAAATGATAGCTTTGTCTACAATCTCATTGATGAATGTGGAAACACCGTAACAGGAACAGTTAATATAACAATTGAAGACAATCAACCACCAAATCAACCGCCTTTAATGGATACCATTGAAGTGTGTGTAGACGGGGAAATTACAATCTGTCATGACTTTATTGATCCCGACGGAGACGAAACAATCATCATTGATTTCAACTCTTTATTTGATTGTAGCATTACCATAGAAAACGATTCTTGTATTTTGTATCAAGTCTTACCTCTTTTAGAAGGGGTGGATACCGTAACACTCACGATTTGTGATGACCAAAACCCAACACTTTGTTCTGAATCAATCATTATTCTAACCATCGGTTGTAGCGATCCTTGTGATGATACACCTATATTGGCAAATGATGATGTATTAACGATTCAAGAAGGACAGCCAAATGAGGTTTGTGTTTTAGAAAATGACGAAGGCTTAGGGATTTCTGTTGAGGACATCAATACTTATCCTAACAACGGTTTTGTAACGATTGATGACAACGACTGTATTAGCTATCTTCCAAACGGTGGATTTGTCGGTACAGATAGCTTTACCTACAATCTTACTGACGAATGTGGCAACAATACCATCGGGACAGTCAATGTCAATGTAGAAGGCATCGAAGATCCAAACGAACCACCTTTTACAGATACAATCGAAGTCTGTACAGATTACATAGAACCAATTGTAATTTGCCAACAGTTCATTGATCCTGACGGAGACTATACAACAGTCACAGAAGGTTCATCTGTCTTTGGGGCAAGCGTTATTATTTTAGATGACTTATGCATTCGATACACATCACAGCCCAATATGACAGAAACCACAGATACTGTTACGTTAATAATATGCGATGAACAAGAAGCATGTTCCGATTTCATCATCATCGTTCATTTAGGTTGTGAAAATCCAACAGCGAACCCAGACAATTTACAGATTGATTGCGAAACAGTTACTTTCAATGGTGAATCTACACCATATGAGGGAGATGGTGTTTTAATAGATGTAACACTCAATGACGAATCCAACAATCTTTGCAGTGATGATGTGAGTCTCACAATTGTCAATGATATAGGGGCAATGTCTGGAAGTTTTGAAGTAGTCAATGGCAATATTTGCTTGTTTACACCAAACCCAAGTTTCTCAGGAACGGAAACAATTCAATATACAGCTTGCAACGATTGCGGTGCCTGCAGCGAAGGAACTTTCACCGTACAAATAACTGATTGTGATGCACCTATTTGCAGCAACTATTCTGCCGTTTGTATGGAAGAAATGAGCAGCGTTGTTATCTGTCCTGAATTCTGTAATTTATCAGAAGACCACAATCCCGACTTTGCTGGAATTTCTACACTCTACGATTGCAGCATCAACCTTTCCGAATTCCCTTGTGTCGAATATGCCGCTTTACCTGCTTTTGTTGGGGAAGAAGTAATGACCTTAATTGCTTGTGATGACTTAGGTGTTTGTGATACGGCTTACGTAACCATCACGGTAGGGGAGTGCCTCGAATTAGAAGCCTTAGACGATGTATTCAACATTCCCTTCAATACCGCAGAATTTGTCCCTGTCTTAGAAAACGATCAAGGCTCAAATTATACCATAACGGACTTTACACAAGCACAAAACGGAATGGTCATACAAACCACAAGCGGATTGGCATATATTCCAAATGATGGTTTTGAAGGAGACGATACCTTTACCTATACAATTTGCGAAGAGAATGGCGATTGTGATACAGCAACCGTATTCCTCTATGTACAAAGTGGAGGCGGTTGTAACAACGTCGTAGAATACTGTGAAGTAACCGAGACAAGTATCACACTTTGCACAGATTTCTGTGAACTGCCAGAAGGTTCTGCAATTGACGCCATCACTGCGACAGGAGCGTACGAACTTAACAACCTACAAGATTTATGTTTCGATTATACCTCCTTCAATCCTATGGGAATGACAGACACCGTAACCGTAACAACTTGCATAGACGATGAAAATTGCCAAACCTTCTACTATGTACTACACTTAAATTGTGGAACTGTGGAGGCGCAAGATGAATCCATTTTAATCGTTGAAGAATTTACAGGACTTTCCATCAACGTCGTGAATTATGCGACAGAATCTTGTGGAAGTCCATTAAGCATTGCAGGCTTTACCGCTTCTGACAATGCAACCTTAGCACAAGTCAATGACGAATCAGTTATCTATACGCCCAATGAAGGATTTATGGGCGTAGATGAATTTATGTATGTTGTTTGTAACGAATGCGGAACAGACTGTGACACGGCAACCGTATTCATCACCATCGAATACGATCAAGGTTTACTTGCCAATGACGATGAAGTTTATATGGGCAAAAATGAAGTCATACAAATTTCTATTTTGGACAACGATGTACATATTGAATCCATTATGAATTTAGACGATTACACCTTCCCAACATCGGGACAAGCTGTTCCTTTAAATGGCGGTTTCTTATACCAACCTGATATTGATTTTGTCGGAGTAGATGTATTTAACTACACCATTTGTGCAGGCGATGTTTGCGATAACGCACAAGTCAAAATCTACGTTTCGGACAAAGAATTAGTCTCACCAACTGCCACGAACGACAGCACAAGTATCCTAATGAATGAAGAAGAGGTAGTTATCAATATTTTAGACAATGACTTCGATCCACAAGGTTTAGCCCTAAATATAAGCATCGTAAATCAACCCGAAAATGGTACAATCAATTTAAGCAACAATAGCATAACCTACACACCAAATAGCGGATTTATAGGAACAGATTTTTTCACCTACGAAATTTGCAACGAAATGGGCTTATGCAACGAAGCACAAGCCACCATACAAGTCTTAGACTGTGAACTATTCATACCCGAAGGTTTCTCACCAAACGGAGACGGCATCAACGAAGTATTTGAAATCGTCGGCATCGAATGCATCAGCGCACCCACCACCATAAAAATATTCAACCGTTGGGGCGAAGAAGTATTCACACAAGAAGCCTACACCAAAGAAAACGCTTGGAATGGAAACGGCAAAAATAGCCAAACCCTCCCAACAGGCATCTACTTCTACGTTGTCATCTTTGACACCACCACAAGCCTAGACAACCGAAGCGGAAGCATCACCATACAACGATAACGATACGTATAGAAAATACTGAAAAAATGATTGGCGGGTAAATGGAAGGGAATAAATATTTATACACTGTTTACCACTTTCCCAACCAAACAAAAAAGCCCGCCATTCATCTTCAAAATAAAAGAAAAAAAAATAAGGAGAGAAAGGGGGGATGCTCCGTCGTGACACATGGTCCCGCTATCCGTTCATATGCTAAAGCCACGCAAAACCTTCAGCCACCCCTTTAGCATTCCACTACTATCGGGTCTATCTTAAAAGGACAGAACCGAAAAACTTATATGCCCTTAAAAAAACTTACATCACTTATATGGTTCAAAAAAAAGAAATACAGAGGTACAAGCCACCCAAAATAGACCCGATAGCATAGCGGGCCCATCCGCCAAAAAGAAAGACAAACCATTGTCTCCAAAAAAATAAAAATAATGAAAAAAATAATATTGCTACTACTCCTAAGCATCACCACAAGTCTAACCGCCCAACAAGACGCCCAATACACCCAATACCAATACAACACCCTCGTCCTCAATCCAGCCTACGCAGGAAGCCGAGACGCATGGAGCGGCACCGTCTTCTACCGCAGCCAATGGATGGAAATCGAAGGCGCACCCACAAACATCGGCGTCAGCCTACACACCCCATTCAAAGAACGAGTCGGCTTAGGCGCAACCTTAGAAACAGACGAAATAGGTCCAATCCAGACCTACAACCTCTCCGCCAACTATGCCTATCAAATTCCATTAGCCAAAGGAAAGCTCTCTTTCGGGTTGAAAGCCTCCGTAATGAGCTACAACGCCAATTACTCCAAAACACAGACCGTTACACAAGGAGACGAAGCCTTTCAAGACGACGTAAATCTATGGTTGCCCAATTTTGGCGCAGGAATTTACTACTTCTCCGAAAATTTCGTTGTTGGTTTAGCCGCACCACACTTATTAGAAAGCAAATTAGTCAATAATCAAAGCAGTGGCGTACAAAAGGCATCCAGCTTAGAAAGACACTATTACGCCACAGCAGGAGCAATCTTCCCAATCACCCCACAACTAAAACTGAAACCCATGATGTTAGTAAAATACATCATTGACAACCCACTAAGCATAGACATCGGCGCAATTCTACTACTCAAAGACGTCTTTGGCATAGGCGTATCCTACCGAACCAACAACGCATGGAACTTCAACGTCCTTTATCAACTCAAAAACGGTTGGCGCATTGCCTATGCCTACGATTATGCCACAACCGCCATCAATCAATTTAGCACAGGCAGCCACGAATTAATGTTAGGAATAGACCTACCAAAAGAAAGGACGAATGTAATTACACCAAGATATTTCTAAAGATTTGGGTTGAAAGGAGGGCGAAAAGGCAGAAAGTGTATATTTATCAGGACAGTTTTATAGATATGTTATAATTAACATATGTATTAATTTTTGATATTAGTGATTTTAAATATTTGATAAAAAACTAAATCATTTGAGAAATGAGAAAAAGTTGTCAGTTTTGATATGATAATAAAAAAAATAGGTCTTTTTAATATTAGTGGAAGTAGGTTAGTCTATTGAAAATCAGATGCTTATATGTGATTTATTAAAGTTTTTATCAAAAAAGCAAAGCAAAGGGTTTTTTTTGTTCTTCAAATGAAAAAAGTGGTATGGAAATTGTAATACTATTACTCATAAATAAAGATAAACTATTAAGATATACAGGGTTGTGAGTTGTAGCGAGCAATTGGACTTCCTCGATAAAAACTTCATAGCTTGGCGCATTACTTTTTTATTATTCCGTTCCTCGTGTTTTTAACCAACTTGCACCCTGTTCCTCTTATCTTGATAGTAAATAAAAAATAAGGTGAAAATGCTCTAAATAATGTTTAAGAAATAAGTTCCCAATTCTTTGCAAAGAGATTTTAAAATATGGAGATTATTTTTTATCATTACTAATAAAAGAGCAATATGCGAAAGGTAAGTAATGGCGACAACAAGTTATTGTTTTCTCATTGCTAAATTTTTGTGTCTGATTATAAGAAAAAATAAAGGCAGAGACTTCTCTTACAGTCCGAAGATAGTAACCCTTCATAAAAACTTCATAGCTTGGCGCATATCATTTTTACAATCTATCCCCTCACATTGTAATCGTCTCTGCCACTTTTTATTTTAGACCCCACACCCTCTTCTTGTCACGTTTCAGGTCTTTTAAGACAGTTTATAATTCCCAAAGTTTATTCTTCCTTTCCACAATATAGCGTTTCATATTCAGCCAAAACGCTAAAATCAAATAAATAATAATAGGAGACCAATTTGCTATAAAGGTGGTATAAATAAAGAATAGCTTGATATGCTTAGATGCAATACCCATCTTTTTCCCTATATGCGAACACACACCAAAGGCAGTTGGTTCTAAAATCTTCCGTATTTGACTAATCCATTGCACCATAACTTTTTTACAATAATATCAAAAATATCCCTTATTGTCAAACCATTATTTGTAATAAGGAATGTTGTAGAAATAAATGTGATTTCTCTAGCAAAGATATTTTTTGATAGAGGAGGCAAAAAACGTAAGCATAGCAGTGCTATGACGAGGCTTTTTAACGAAATATATCGGAAAATATCGGCTCGGACTGGCGACCCAGCTAAGAAGTAACATTTATTTTTATAACATTAAATGTAAAAACAAAATAATATTATAAAGGCTCTATTTCGTAACGGTATATCAACAAAATTAGTGTCTAAAGGGTTTATTTCTTTCACTATTCCTCCAACAACTTCTTTTCCGCTTTAGTTAATTTGGCTACAACCAACGCATAAGAATGATCTATCAACTCCTTCAAAAAATCAACAGGAATTTCAGGCGTAAATTGTATCGTATTCCAATGCTTCTTATTCATATGATAGCCAGGCAACACAAAATCATAACCATCCCTCAACTCCAAAGCATATTCAGGATCACACTTCAGATTCATTGAATGATCCCCGTCCAAAGAAAGCAACGCAAACATCTTGCTCATCACTTTAAAGACCAAAACCCCTTCGCCAAAAGGCATTCCTTCCGTTACCCCCTTTTTAGACAAACAATAATTCCGAGCCATTTCAATATTAACCATAAAAATAAAATTTAGCGAATCTTGCACTTAAAGGAGAACGCACAAGAAAAACAAACAAAAACGACTTAAACCAACATGCCCACCCACAACCAAGAACCACAGCACCACAGCACCAAGAACTACAGCACCAAACTCAAAGCCTCAACATTTTTTTGACTATTACCAATAAAAATCTCCCCATCCACCACAAAAACAGGACGTTTCAAAAAAGTATATTCCTCCAAAATCAAATTTTTATAATCCTCCTCAGAAAGCGATTGTTCCTTCAAGTTACGAGCAGCATACTGTCGAGAACGCCGACTGAACAACGCCTCATAACTACCAGTCAAATCACCCATTTCCTCTAATTGCTCCAAAGTTATCGCCTCATGCTTAATATCCTGTAAAACAAAAGAATCATCCAAGTCCAAAGATTTCAAAATACGCTTACAAGTAGAACAACTTGAAAGATGGTACACCTTTTTCATAAAATACACTTTTAAAAAAATAATAAAATAACCACAAATTTAATGAAGAAAATGAAATAAGGAGCAAATTCACAGTCAAAATTCCAATATCATATACTTGAAAACAAGAGAAAATCAAATTATGTAGCATGGTGTCATTCCCTCTTGAGAGGAAACGATTGACCCAAAGGGAAATCAAAGGTGTGTTACCCATTTTGAACAGTTGCCTCCTACAATTAAGAGAAATCTCACAACAAAGCGGTCTAAAATCTCTCAGCGAAGTCATATTATACCAATCCTTTTTAAGAATACGTATTTTGTAGCTATCTTAATTAAGTAATGATGAAAAAATAAGTCCGCCATCTTTTGCAAAGAGATTTTTTGATAGCCAAGGCGAAAAATGAAGGTATAGCGAGCTATACTGAGGCTTTTCAACGCAGTATATCAGAAAATGTCGCAGCCAAAATGCGGAAGTTATTCTTTTTTCATTACTAAACTAGTGAACCATTAAAAATAGGTAAGCAAATGGACAACATCTATAAGATGGCTTTCATTTACCGATATAGATTCACTTTAACTGTGGATTGGTATAATTTGCTCTCATAACAAAAAAAAACTCCCTGAACAGTAATATTACTGTTCAGGGAGCTTAAATTGAGTAATTCCATAAGTCACTTTTTAACCCTATCACCATTTTTGTACTCATATTCAATAGTCACATTGCCCTCTTGATCGTAGTATTTTTCAAATCCATCTCGCTTTCCATTTACATAATTTGATTCAACCTGTATAGAGCCATCATCATAAAACTGTTTTCTCATTCCTTCAAGCTTACCATTTGAGTAAAATGATTCTTCCTTGATTTTTGAACGAATAAACTTTTTATAAGCTCCTTCAAGTTCGCCATTAATGTAATATGCTACAAGTTCGATTTCTCCGCGATCATTTGCTTGGACAAGTGCACCATTTTTAAGACCATCTTTATAATGAGTAATGGTGGAAACGAGGCCATTTCGACTGTGATAAGTCGTCCAAGCACCTTCTCTTTTTCCATTGAGATAAGTGCCTTCTTCTTCTATTTTATCCTGTTTGCCCATTTTTATCCCTCTCTCCCAGCCAGTTAATCCTTTTATGCTAGTGGTAGAGATGCCTGGTTCTTTAACAGAAGTATTGGTGTTAGAAGAAGTTTTAGTTGTAGTAGTATTGCTGTTCTGACAAGCGGTGAAACAAACTACTATAATTAATAATAGAGTCTTCCAGATTTTTGTCATTTTTATGAATAAAATGTTTTAATGATTAAAAACACGAAAATAGAGTTTAAAACGCAAAGTACCAAATTTTCAAAGCTTTTTTATCTAAAAAATTTAGCATAAGCATAAACAATAAGAAATATGGCAAAAATCACCTGAAAAACCCGTCTTTGTTTATTATTCATTTTCCTTTTTTGCCACAAAAATAATGCATTGTTCCCAGAGTTAAAATACCCAAAGTAGGATTATCTGACCTAATGTCAATGCAGTAACATAACAAACAAAGTTCAAGATTTTATACTGTGCCAAGTAGACAAAATATTCTAAAAAATCAAAAATTTAATTTGGAGCGAATTGTTTATTGCTTCGTCGCTTCGTATGGTCTTGTTATTCGCTACTATAGCTGAACCATAAAAAATACAGAAAAACCAAACCAAGAATTATAGCACTCGGTCATCGAGCGGAGTCGACATGAAGCACTACAGAACCAAGTGAAGCCGTAACGCTACTACCAAGGCTATTTTAAACGGTCTCAACAATAGGCTTGAGGACAAAGCGTCGCAAAAGAGATTCATCTCATATCAGAAAACAATCTAACTATGATTTTTTATCACTCCTTAGTTTACAATAGAGTAGTAAATATAGCATATAAATATTCATCAAATACACATTGTTAAAGGTCATTTTTGACAATTTTTTGATAAAAAGTGCTGTATGTATAGATATATACAAAAGATACACAAAAATACAAAATTTTTATATCAAAACTGTTTTTTAAATCATTTTTGTTATTAAATTAAAGTATATTTATTTACATTTTGAAAGCCTAAAACAGGGGGTAAAAGGATGTAAGTCCTAAAAATGTCATTTTATTGTATAAAAATAGTGTTAAATAGGGTAAATTCGCAGCATATTTACTTGTGTACAACTATTTAAAAATAGTTTAAGTAACAATTAAAAAATAAGTTGGACAAGTTAGAAATAGTCAAGACAAGGCGAAAAATACAGGGATAGCCATAGCTATGACGAGTATTTTCAACGAAGTATTGACACAAAAAATCATAAACTAATTGTTCAGGTTATTGTTTACTTGTTACGTAAGCATAGATGTTTAAATTTTGGCAAAAATATTTTTGAGAAATAAGATGAAAAATGTAGACATAGTTTACTATGGAAAGGTTTTTCAATAAAGTATATCAAAAAATACCAACACCAAATGAGAAAGCTATTTTTTTATCATTACTCAACAGAGAAAATTAAAATAATACTAAAAATCCTTTGACAAATGCTTTTGTTCTTTGGTAATTTTTTACTATTTTAGTAGTCCAAAACTTTTCTCTTCCCTTATAAGCTATAACTAGCTTTGATATTATAAAAATACTCGCACAATATACACAACTCACGTTCCCATTTTATTTACAACCATAAGCTATTTTGTTTACTTACAAAAGTCCTATTTCGTAGGCGTATATTTATATATTTATATTAGTTAAAATTTAATTAATTCAGTAATTATGGTATTAAATCGCAGGGGTACAAAATTACAGTCTATTAATGACTTGGGGCAAGTTGTTCCAGAGGAGCTGATGCAAGCTCTAAAGCAAAAGGCATCAATTGTCGAACTTTCTAAACGCAAGATGATTTACCAATTGGGAGATCGTGCAGATACAATTTATATTGTGAAAGAGGGACTGGTAAAACGAGGTATTTACTCCGAAAAAGGGCGAATCTTACTTCGTGATATTTACTTTGATGGTCATATTTTTGGAGAATCCGCACTTTTTGGGCGAACAATCCGAAATTCATTTACACAAGCTAGAGGCAAGGTAAAACTTTATGCACTCAGCATTGATAAAGTTCGTGAACTTATAAATGAAGACTATAGAATTGCTTTTCTTTTTGGTAATTTAGTAAGTGCTAAATTGCATCGTTCTGAAGAAAGGCTTTCTGTACTTGTCTTTAAAGGTGCAGAATTCCGTATTGTTAATTTCTTATACAATTTATCTGCTCAAAAAGGGCAGCAAGAAGGTCATGATATTGAGGTGCCTTATTTCTTTACTCATGAAGAAATTGCACAAATCACAGATACTTCTCGTCAAATTGTTACGAAAATTCTTAATAAGTTGAGAAGAGATAAGCTTATCTCTTTTGACCGAAAAAGTTTAACAATACACAATATGACTGCTTTAGAAACCTACCTAGAAGATTAATCAAGTATCTTTTAAAAAATAGAATCGACATTTGAAAAAGTTATTTATTGTTGAAAAAGTCCTTTTTTAAGGAAATAGCGAAGCTATTACTGACAAAGTACAAGCAAAAAGAACGTAAACAAATGTCAAGGTTATTATTAGAAGATATTTAAAATAAAAGCCCCTGCATTCTCAGAATGCAGGGGCTTTCTTGTTTGGGCAAACAAAAAATTGAGAAAAAACAGAAAAGTACTTTAAGTAATGAATAAAAAATAAATTTTCAATTCTTGACAAAGAGTTTTTTTGATTTTTTTTGATAGATGAGCCAAAAACGAAGGCGATACAGTGCATCGACGAGGCTTTTTAACGAAATATACCAGAAAATATCGCAGCCAAAAACAAAAGAATATTATTTTTCATTACTAAATTCGGTCAAGGACAGGTGACTGTTCTCTAAAAATTCTTTAACTTCCTAAGAAGTTCCAATGCTTTTACAAAAATAAATATCTCTGTACAAAAGCATATATATCTTAAAAAAGAACAGCAGAGCTGCCCTTGCCGATAATACTTTCAATGTTCTACGAATAAAATTACAACAGTTTCAGACTATCTGCAAATTATTAATTATAATATATTTATTTTTTTTATAATTAGTTTGAGAAAAGCAAGTTCTAAAGGCGCAAGACCATGAAAAATAGCCCTGATGGTAGTGGTATGGTGGCGGTAGGGGCAGACCCCATGTGTCTGCCCGAAGCGTAGGCAAGCCACCATAAGAACGAACAGCAGGACTTTCCATCACGACGAAGCACTTTACCATGCGCTCCAGAAAAAAAAATAAACTTTTTTTGAACCATTGGGAACTATTCTTTTAAAATATCGCTTTCTATACTCGTAACGCACAACATAAGTATTACAAAACAAAATAAAAAACCATAGTCATGTTTGCATTTTTTAAATATCAATCGGAGAGTAGTAAAGAATATTGTTCTAATAGGTTTGGTATGTGAAATGCAGCATAAATAAAATATAATGCAAAATCGCCCGAACCTTGAAAAAGTGTTCGGGCTTTTTTTTTGCACCTGTAGGCAAATTGGCTAAGCCACTGGTCTTTCTAACCAGAAATTGCGGGTTCGAGCCCCGTCGGGTGTACAAAATAAAGACGCATTGTAAAGACGCATTGAATGCGTCTCGTCTCGTCTTTAAGTCTCAAAATGTTGAGTCGTCTAACGGTTAAGATTTCTGACTTTGACTCAGAGGATACAGGTTCGAATCCTGTCTCGACAACAAAACGGAGGAAATGCGAATTGGTGAGCAGGCTGTCTTGAAAACAGTTGTCCTTTACGGGATTGGGGGTTCGAGCCCCTCTTCCTCCGCTATATAAAATACGTAAATGCAAAATTTTATTTATGTACAAAATGGAGAAATAACTCAATTGGTAGAGTGTCTGTGTGAAGCCCAGATGGTCGGTGGTTCGATTCCATCTTTCTCCACAAATACGGAAAGTAATACTATGTGGCATAGTCGCTGACTGCTAATCAGTTGGTGCATTGAAAAATATGTATGTGGTTCGACTCCACTGCTTTCCGCCATTGGTTCAATTATTTGAACCATTTCAACCTGTAACTCAGTTGGTAGAGTATCTCACTTTTAATGAGAGCGTCGTGAGTTCGAGCCTCACCAGGTTGACTTTGGGAGTACGCCAACGTTGGAGAGTTGGACCAGTCTGTAAAACTGGTGCTTCGGCTGAATAGGTTCGATTCCTATTACTCCCACGAACATAAATTGTTTTATGAATTTTTAGGAGCGAAAGGTAAATCGCTCCGTCGTCACGTTTAGTCCTGCTATCCGTTCTTATGGCAAGTAGAGCTTTGTAAAAGGGAAGAACCACAAAAACAACTTAAACTACAAAAACCACAGAAACTACTTGCCATACCACTACTATCAGGGCTATTATAAATGGACACAACAAAAAATAACTCGTTCATAAAGCGGAGTCAAAATGAAACGACTAAAACGACTCAAACGAAAAAAGGGAATTATTTTTAAATAAATACTGTTTAATTCAAGAACACAAATTTGTAAACCCCTAAAATCACACAATCATGAGAACTTCAAAAAATGATAGATGCCCGTCAAAACGGGAAGTAAACGCAATTAATTTAAAACGTTTTAAATTCATTTATCATGAACAATTCAAAGCATTTATCAAAACGACTCAGATTAAAATATAACATAGAAAAAGAAGCAAAAGAACAAAAATTAACGGAGATACTTTCAAAAGGAAATCAACGTAAAAAAAATTTTACTTCCATTCTAACCACTTTGTACAATAAAGAAACAGTAAGTATTCGGCTAAAGAAAGAGCAAAAATTATTGAAAAATCTTTTTGATGAGCTAAGAGGAAAAAATCGAAAAGCAAATCGAAAGATTTTTTTTGAAATACTCTTGTTTTTAGACAAACAAAAATGTCATAAATTATTAAAAGAGGAGAATTATTTGAAAGCCATTTTTCAAATGGCAATGCACTATACATGGATGCAACGACCTTTTAAAACATGGGTCAAAAAAAGTCATAATACGACAAGGCAATTCAATTCTTTTTTACACCATTGTTTCGTTAAATATGAAATGCCTACATTTATGAACTCAGCTTGGTTTGATTTAGAGAATAACATTTCTATAGGCTGGTTTATTGATATTGGGCGAGGGTACAATTTGCGAAAATGCGAATTTTTACCCATAACAGTGACTAAGAAAATAAGCCACTATTTTATGCAAGCACCTGCTGATTTTACTGTACAACAAGCGCTTCGTTGGGCGCAAGTAATCGGCATGGGCGGAAACGAAGCAATTGCCAATCACATCATTTCCAGTCAATTAGGACGAAATAGATTTGTGCATGAAAATTTCTTCAAAACAGTTCTTCATTACCTCATTCAAAATGCGGCGATGTTGGCAAAAGAAAAATTGCACCAACTTATTGATTATTTATCCTATACTTATAGGAATGACAATACTTATTCTATCAAAGGACGCAGCATTCACAATTTAATAGCACTTTCTGACGAATGGCATGTTGCCAGCGATTTCACTCGAACTTTAGGAGGGAATTCTAGTTGGGATAAATGTGGTGTAAATGAATATAAATTGGAAGTGCCTGTAAAGGTAGAAGAAGAAGTGGTTATATTATCAAAAATATACTATTTAGTCGAGCTGCTGTCTGCTCAAGCTTTGGCAGATGAAGGACGAAAAATGCACCATTGTGTTGGTAGTTATGCAAGCATTTGTGCGAGTAAAAGATCAGCTATCTTTTCTTTAAGACTCAAAACAGAGTTTGGTCAGGAAAAAAGATTAGGAACAATCGAAGTAAATTTGAAAGCCAAATCTATCGTCCAAGCAAAAGCTAAATGCAATGCGAAAATTAGTCCAAAAGCAAAAAGAGTTTTAAGCGATTGGGCAAACCTTGAAAATTTAAACATAAGCCGCTTTATGTAACAATAAAAGGTGAGAAATGTATATGCATTTCTCACCTTTTTTATTTATTGAAAAACAAAATTTACTGTAAGTAAAATCGTTTAAATAAAGAGAAAAAAACTTATATTTTCTTAAAAGAGAGAACCGAAAAACTTATATGTTCTTATATGGTTCAAAAATAAAGTAAATGACAAAATTAAAATTAAGAGGAAAGGATTTGAAGAAGATAGGCTATCCAGAAGCAACATCAATTGGATTAGCGATGCAAATTATGCATAAACATTATAAACGAACAAGCAAAGAAGAAGCACTAACACTGCTAAAGGAAATAATGGATACACCAGAGAATTTCAAAGACCATGAAATTCTATCACCCATTGCCCACGAATTTATCGAAGTCGAAAAGGTGATACAATACGAGGAAACTTTGCTTGATAGATCATTACCTTATAAAACGTATGGCGGAAAAGAAATAGACGATACCGCTAAAATACAAATGGACTTGGCAATGAAATTGCCCATCGTAAAAGCAGGTGCATTAATGGCAGATGCCCATACAGGTTATGGACTACCCATCGGCGGTGTACTCGCCACTGAAAACACAATCATTCCCTACGGAGTAGGCGTAGACATCGGTTGTAGAATGTGCTTAACCCTTTACAACATTCCAATCAAGTATCTCAAGAAACACAACCACAAACTAAAGTTCATGTTGAGAGAGCATACTCGTTTTGGCATGAGACAAGTTTTTGAGGATGCAGATGTAGACCATCCCATTTTTGAGCGAAACGAATTTAGAGAAATTCCTTTTGTAAGAGATTTAAAAGACAAAGCATACAGTCAAATTGGAACTTCTGGGGGAGGCAACCACTTCGTCGAATTTGGCGAAGTTGAACTCTTGGAAAACAACGAATTTGGTTTGCCCGCAGGCAGTTATGTAGGCATTTTATCTCATTCGGGATCAAGAGGCATGGGCGCAAGAATCGCCCAACACTATACCCGCATTGCTATGAGCAAATGCCTATTGCCCAAATCCGCTAAAAATTTAGCATGGTTAGACCTCAATTCTGAAGAAGGGCAAGAGTATTGGTTGGCGATGAATTTGGCAGGTGATTATGCATCGGCATGCCACCACGATATTCACAAACGACTTTCCAAAGCATTAGGAGAAAAACCCGTCTTTATGGTCGAAAATCACCATAATTTCGCTTGGAAAGAAAAATTGGCAGATGGCACAAACGTAATTGTGCATCGCAAAGGAGCGACACCCGCAGGCAAAGGCGTCTTAGGCATCATTCCAGGTTCTATGACGGCACCAGGCTACATCATCAAGGGCAAAGGAAGCATTGAGTCCATCAATTCCGCTTCCCACGGCGCAGGACGGCAAATGTCCCGTCGAAGAGCCAAAGAGTCCTTGACGCAAAGTTTCGTCAAAAAATACC
>Ga0209185_1000651_pt1 | contig 37685 bp, 27 predicted proteins | sample SidtaG_2_FD_187425 | JGI IMG/M metagenome (GOLD analysis project Ga0209185, IMG submission 187425) | Marine algal microbial communities from Sidmouth, United Kingdom - Sidmouth_Asex2 metaG (SPAdes) (version 2) | ecosystem: Host-associated > Algae > Red algae > Unclassified | place: Sidmouth... | reverse complement strand
CAGGAAAATACCAAGTCGCTTGCGCTTTAATCATCGGAAAACGAAAGGAGTCTACGAATAAAAAGACGTCTTTGAATGAAGCGTTGAGGGAGCATGGGGTTTCTGTTTAGTTTTTGTGGTTTTTGTGGTTTTTGTGGTTTTTGTAGTTTTTGTGGTTTTTGTAGTTTGTGTGGTTTATGTAGTTGTATAAACCGTTTAAATTTGTGTGGTTTATGTAGTTGTATAAACCGTTTAAATTTGTGTGGTTTGTATAGAGAAACCCCACCCAAACTAAAATCTAAACCGTTTAAATTTGTGTGGTTTATATAGAGAAACCACAAAAACTACTTAAACCACAAAAACCACATAAACTAAGTCTAAGTCGTTTCCGTTGCAGCCTCCAGCATAATCGCCAGATTGTTGAAACGCATCCCCTTAATACCTTTGAGTAAAGGAGCTTTATACTTTCCTTCCAACTCAAAAAACGTGGATTCGGGTAAGATTTCTATTTTGCCCAACGTGATATTTCTGCTTTCAACCGCCTCATTGACCAATTTGATAAGGCGCAATGGATTGAGTTTGTGCTTAGAACCCAAATTGATGTAAAAACGCATGTACATACCATTTGTCGAAAACTCAGTGACAGGTTTTGCTGCTTCAGGTTTAGGCGAAGCATCCATTTTTTCGCTAATGGTATCAAAAATCTTGTGCTTACTGATTTCTAAAAATAAAAACCTGTTAATCAAGTCTTTACGACTCAAATGGTTTAGTTTTTTATAGACACTTGGGAGCAAATGTGCCACTTTGATTGGGTCAATTTCTACAGTACTTATTTTTTTTGCAGCATGTTGAAACTGTTTTTTTAAGACCGCCTCACTACTCGGCATTCTTCGTTGCTCAATTTCGATACCAATAAGTTCCTCAATTTCATCTAATATTTCTTCCTCCTTAATGGTTACAAAAGAAATGACAATGCCATTATTGCCTGCCCTTCCTGTACGTCCACTTCTATGAATATAGGCTTCAGCATGATTAGGAAGATTGTAATTGATGACATGGGTAAGATTTTCTACATCAATGCCACGAGCAGCCACATCTGTCGCCACCAAAATAGGGACAAGATTGTTTTTAAATCGCATCATCGCCCGTTCTCGCTGTTCCTGTGCCATATCTCCATGAATCACATCAACAGGAAAATTATCTTTTATCAATCTATTGGCGATTTCTTGCGTCTCCTTTTTGGTACGACAAAAGATGATGCCATAAATATCTGGGGCAATCCCAATAATTCTTTTGATAGCCAGATACTTTTTATTATCAGCGATTGAGTAGAAAAAGTGTCTAATGTTTTCCGCACTAATATTTTGCGTACCTATCTGAATCTCATATGGATTTTGTAGATATTGCGCCATAAGTGATTCCACCTTTTGCTGTCGAGTTGCAGAAAAGAAAAGACTTTGAGCATCTACAGGCGTTTGCCTGATGATATACTCAACATCTTTTTGTAATCCCATCGAAAGCATTTCGTCTGCCTCATCCAATACAATAGTAGATAAGTAAGACAAATCCATTTTTTCACGTTCTATCAAATCCTTGACACGACCAGGCGTACCAACGACAATGTGGACGACATCTTCTTCCAAGACTTTCATCTGAAAAGCAATATTGTCATTACCACCATAAATCGGAAAAACTTCGATTTCTTTAAGGTATTTCGTAAAATTTTTGATGTCCTGTGTTACCTGCAAACACAGTTCACGGGTGGGAGTAAGAATCAGCACCTGAATATCCTCCGACTCAGCATCTACTTTTTGTAGAAGAGGGAGAGAATAAGCAGCCGTTTTACCAGTTCCTGTTTGTGAAAAAGCAACAACATCGTTGTTGTTTTCCAGTATATAAGGAATTGCTCTTTCTTGTATGGGTGTTGGTTGTTTAAAACCAAGTTCATTTACCGCTCGCACTAGTACAGGAATGAGGTCTAAACCTTCAAAAGTAAGCATAAAGTATGATTTGTCTTTGTATTAACTCTTTGATTTTCAGTTTATTAGCTTGTAATGTGAGCGTATATTTTCTATTTAAATGGCAAAAGTAAGGTATTTTTTGCACAATGGTCGAAACATTTTTGTTTTATAACACAAAAATATCCCATTTGATGTTAATCAAGCATGTTAATTAGGAGACAACGGTGACAATAGCCTTATCACGCATGCTCCCGCTATTCGTTCCATCCCTATCGGGATCCACTACTATCGGGTCTATTTTGGACAGCTTGGACGACTTTATTCTTGTGGGTAAACCAACTGAACCTAGTAAAATACTACCTTTTCCACGGGTAATAAATAACTTTTTTACTAAAAAACAAATATATTGAGACGAAATTAAGAAATGAATAGTTATTCTTTCACTATTTCTTAAACCAAATTGTCAAATTTTTGCTTGAGCCAGACTGAATTGGCAATTGGTTCTTTCTTTTCTAAAAGGATTGCCAGCTTACTTTTTTGAGCAATAATAAAAGCATTGCCCTTAAAAGTCTGCCATTCTTTGATTTTGGCTAATTTCTTCAAAACCATTAGAAAGTGTAAAATTCCCTGACGATTTTGGCTCGATACAGCTTTATTACGTTTTATATAACGTTCAAATGAAATGATAAGATACGAAAGTAAAGTAAATTCTCCTAAATCATAGTACACTTTCATTAAAATATATTTAGAACTAATCTCATAATATACATCTGTAAACTCTACGGAATTTAAAAGTTGAACTACATGGTCAAAGTCGCCTGTTTCATAAAAATACGTTGCTAAGTTAAAATGATAGGCGTTTTTCCTGATATGCTCTACAAGGTATACTTGATAGTGTTCAATAAAGTTTTTGATCCAATCATATGATTTTAGGCGCAAACCCAAAGTTACGATATTTTTATAATGAGGATGTGCCAACACTCCATTTCCTCAAAAAAGTACAAATCATGTGCTAATTAATCTTAGAAATAAGGAGAGAAATGTTCATGCTTCGTCGTGAAGCATGGGCCTGCTGTCCGTTCTTATGGAAGGCATCGCAAAAATGCCTTTCAGTTTCCATACCACTACCATCAGGTCTATTTTGCACAGACAGAACGCTTTTATATAGTTTTTGTAGTTGTCTAAACCACAAAAACTAATATCGTTCATTCCCACGTTTGAAATTCTTAGTAATCTTAGCCAAAATCAACTGGATTTCAAAATCTGATTTTTCCTGAATTTTAGATTGAAATTCAGTTGTTTTTTTTGCATTGAGTGTTTTTACAATTTTTTGATTATAATAAATCAATGTTTTATCCTTCGTGATTTTATAAGAAAAAGGTGACTGTTCAGCTAATACTTTTCGTTTATCAATTTTTTTTTAGTGGAATCATCAAAAGTAGGTGGCAAATATTTAGGAATACGTTGTTCAATTAATTCCCGTAATCCTGTTTCAGGATAAAGTTTATACTGTTCAAAATCAGCCAAAGGAATCCACTTAAAATTCAACATGGAGGTGTCAGGTTTTTCCCCTATTTTTTCTTCTTGCTGTGCATCTCGTAGATGACAAAAAAACACAATTTCGACCTGATGAATGCCCCCTTTCCATCCCTCAAAATCAGGATTGTCATAAACAAATTCTCGCACAAACGCCAATTCACTCACCTCAATATCCAAAGAAATTTCCTCTTTAAATTCCCGAATTACCGTATCTTTTAAGGTCTCCCCAACTTCTTGACCCCCACCAGGTAAACTATAAAAAATCCTGTTTGTATATTTATCTGTTTCATCTTTCAAAAGAATTCCTCTACTGGATATATTGTGTTTCATTATTTTTTTTGCCAAAGATATAGCAATCCTAATTCATTTTAGAATTTTTCTTTCACGCAAAGAGCGCAAAGGATTTTGACGCAAAGAATCGCAAAGCTCAACAGAAACCATTTTGGTTCTTTGCGACCTTTGCGAAAAACTCTGCGACCTTTGCGAAAAACTTTTTTTCTATTCTACAAATAGGATTACTATAAAGTTTTTTACTGAACCAAATAAAAACTATCTTCGTATTTCAAAAATGGAAAGATGAAAATAATATTCTTAGACATACAAGGCGTACTCTACATCAATGACTACAAACGTTCCTTAGAACAAAAAGGCTTAAATGCCTTCGACATATACGGACCAAAGTTCGCTCCACCATGCGTCCAAAATCTCGAAAAACTCATCGAAACGACACAAGCCAAAATAGTTATGAGCAGTTCATGGCGCATAATGGGCTGGGAAAGAGCCATCGCCCTATGGCAAGACCGCCAACTGCCAGGCGAACTCATCAGCCTAACAGGGCAATTCCCCGACTTAAATCGAGGGGGCGAAATCTACCAATGGCTTCAAGAAAACGGCTGCCACAACGAGCCGCCTACCATCACCCAATACGTTATTATCGATGACAACAACACCATGTTACAATCCCAACAAGATAACTTCGTCCAAACCAACACCCACGAAGGATTCACCCAAACCAACCTGCAACAAGCCATCGACATTCTAAATCGTCCACGTCCAAACCAAAAAACAGATACAGACCTTCCAAAATAGCCCTGATGGTAGTGGTATGATGGCAGTGGGGTAGGGGCAGACCCCATGTGTCTGCCCGCAGCGTTGGTCTGCCATCATAAGAACGGACAGCAGGCCTTTCTGTCACGACGAAGCTTGAACCTTTCGCTCCTAAAAAATAAATTTCACGTATGGGAACTTTTTATGAAAGAATAATGTTTAAGCATTAGAAACTTCCATGAAAAAGGAAAAAATCTATTTTAAAAACCACAAAATGCAACCACAGGCATTACATATCATCTACTTTCCGCACCGCTACAGGCGTAGCCAATAGAATTCCCATAGCCCAAATTCAAGGGAAAATACACTCACAATAACCTTATAACAAGCCTAAGTACAGGACAAGAACGTGCATCCTTAAAAGATGTAAGGCGATACCTATGTCAATTCCTTATTGGCAAAGAACCCCTATTTCAAAAATGTCCTATAATTACGTACTTTTGCAAAAAAATAAAAAACCATCATGACCATAGAACAATTATTGCAAGAAACAACAGCAAAAGCAGTCAAAGAATTATTTGAAGCAGATTTTCCACAGACACAAATAATTATCAACGAAACTCGCAAAGAATTTGACGGAGAACTCACAGTCGTCGTCTTTCCGTTTGTCAAAATAGCGAAAAAAAAGCCTGAAGATGTCGGAGATGCTATCGGAACTTACCTTAAAAGTGAGATTGACCAAATCGAATCTTTCAACGTCATCAAAGGCTTCCTGAATCTGTCATTTGTCGATGATTTTTGGATTAATAAATTTGGAGAACTTGCCAAAAAAGAGAACTATGGAGTCCAAGAGTCAAATGGAAAAACAGTCGTTTTAGAATACTGTGGACCGAATACCAACAAGCCTTTACATTTAGGTCATATACGAAATATGGTGTTGGGATATTCCGTTGCCAACTTACTTACCGCAACAGGACACAAAGTACATAAAGTCAATATCTTAAATGATCGAGGCATTGCTATTTGTAAATCTATGTTGGCGTGGCAAAAATTTGGAGAAGGCGCAACACCAGAAAGCACAGGCAAAAAAGGAGATCATTTAGTCGGAGAGTTTTATGTGAAATTTAATGCTGTCTTAGAAGAGGAATATAGCTTTTGGAAAGACAGTGACGCCGCAAACGAAAAGTTTAAGGAATGGCTCAATAGCAAAGAAGCCAAAAAACTGAAAGAGGAATATAAAGGCGAGGAGGTCTTAAAAAAAGACTTCTTCAAAAGCTACAGCAACAACTATTTTAACGAGCATTCAGCACTCGGAAAAGAAACAAAAGCAATGCTCCAAAAATGGGAAGCAGGAGACAGCGAAGTACGAGCCTTATGGGAAAAAATGAACAATTGGGTCTACGATGGATTTAACCAAACTTATGAGCGTTTAGGCATTGATTTTGAAGAAGTATATAAGGAGTCAGAATACTACGAAGCAGGTAAATCAATGGTAATTGAAGGATTGGAGAAAGAGCTTTTTTACCAAAAAGACGACAAATCTATTTGGACTGATTTAGAAGCCTATAAATTAGATAAAAAGCTATTGTTGCGTAAAGATGGAACATCTGTTTATCTTACACAAGATTTAGCGGTTGCCCAAGCACGATACGATAAGTATAAAATGGATATTTCTATTTATACCGTAGGAGATGAACAAGACTATCACTTTAAAGCCCTAAAAGCAGTTTTGTCACAAATGAACAAAGCATATGCAGAAGGCGTTTATCATCTTTCTTACGGAATGATTGATTTGCCAGGTGGTGCAAAAATGAAATCTCGTGAAGGTACAGTTGTGGATGCAGATGACTTGATTGAAGAAGTTGTTGCGAAAGCAAAACAAGCGACTTTGGAATCAGGAAAAATAGAAGATTTCTCGACAGAACAAGCAGATAAATTATTTGAAATTTTGGGTGTAGGTGCCATTCGATTTTTTATCTTGTCCATTGACCCAAAAAAACGAATGACGTTTGATCCTGCACAATCCGTAGAGTTACAAGGATTTACAGGCCCTTACATTCAATACAGTTATGCACGTACACAATCCGTTTTACGAAAATATGCTAAATCACCCTCAACAGAAATAGCAATAAATAAATTAGTAGCGGAAGAAAAGGATTTAGTTATTCAACTCAATAATTATGAGAAAGTTGTTCAAGAAGCAGCCAAGCAATATGAGCCATCACTGATTGCACACTACGTTTATAACTTAGCCAAAAGCTACAATAAGTTTTACGCAGAATGTCCAATTTTGAAAAATGATGATGAAAAAATCACTGATTTCCGAGTGCTTTTATCGCAAAAAGTAGGAGAGGTCATCAAAAAAGGTTTAGCTCTTTTAGGCATTCAATCTCCAGAGCGAATGTAATTGTAGAGTGACGGGTGACAAGTGATATATGACGAGTGATGAATCCGTAAAAAAAGAAAACCACCTAAATGCTGTAATAGCTTAGGTGGTTTTTTATTTTTTTAAAAGTGATTCATCGACTCGTCAGCGTCGAAAGTAAGAACCGAGAACTACGGCACCAATTTACAGCTGAGTCAAGAAACTATCCTTAACAATTTGCTGAAATTCCTTCGTTGTAGAACTATCGTCTTTCCACTGGTATTTGAGTTTTACGTGAAGATTGAGATACGTAAAAGCTTCGATGACATTATTGCATTTGCCCAATTCTTCTAAAGTGTGTTCATAGACCGCAGAATCCCCCCCAAACAATTCACTGATAAAAGCAAAACGCTGATTGAAACTTATATTAAATTTCTTAGATTCTTGTTGTTTTAACGTATTGTTTAAATCATTGTTTGTTTCTGTGAAATTTGTATTTACAGTGGGATCAACAGGCTCAGGAATATCTTGTTGAGCGACAACATTGTTATACGCTCCTGTCAAAACCTCCGTTTCCTCTCCTCCAACAGAATCAGGTGCATCCATTTCAAGTAAATCTTCTTCCTCCTCTTCAAAAGTAATGGGTTCTTCTTCCTCCATATCAACAACTACCCGTTCAGTTGTGCGTCTATCAGTAAGCCCACTAAGATCAACAGATTCTGTAGCCCTTCTTTGTTCTTCCAAAGCATCTTGCTCTTCCGTTAGTGTTGTTTCAGCAATGAGTTCCTCTTCATCTGTAAAGAATTCTTTGATACTTGTAGAAGATTCCTCTATGGTAGGTTCAGGAGTAGGCTCTATTTCTTGAAAAACATCCTCCGTTGTCATTGTATCAATGCTTTTTTCCTCTTCCGCCAAATCAATAAATTCCTCTTCGTCTATTTCTGTTGCATCTTCGTCAGCCGCTTTTCGTTGGACTTCTTCTAAAATATTGGTAAGATCTTCCGTTACTTCATCTTTAATATCTTCGTCAGTTGCATGAAGATTTGCAGCTCCCAATCCTGTTGCTACAACACCAGCCGCTCCTAATTTCGTAACAGTGCTATCAAAGAAAGAAGACTTTTCTTCTTTGACTTCTGGTGGTTTTGCTTCAACTTTTGGTTGGGTTTCAACAGCAGTTTCTGTTTCTACCACCGTTTCAGCAGGTATTTCCTGTTCAGGCGTATCCATCTCCTCCAAAATGCGCTGTGTTTTTTCGACTTCCCACGCTTCTGCTTCCTCAAATTCTAGTATGGTGTCATATAAGTCGATAGCATACTTTTTGAGCAATGCCATTTCTAAATTGGAGGATTGTAATGGATTTGATTCGATAGAATCAAACAGATAGTTGATTTTTCTAAGAACCAACTCAACTTTTTTTACTTTCTTATTCATGAGCAGAAGTTTTTTCCAAGTAATTTGAGGTGTTTTGTTATAATTTATTAACAAACTCTGTTAGCTATGGTTGAAGATAATGAGTATATTTATGAAATAGAACCTAAAAATACGTTAAGTATGGCTAAATACAAATTTTTCAAATCAATGTTTTATATATTAAATTGAAAACACATCTATATGTTCCATAGTTTTTTAGTAATGGATAAAAAATAAGGTATCGATTTTTGGCAAAAAAATATTTTGATTTATAAGGAAAAAAGCAAAATCATGGCAGGGCTACGATGAGCATTTTTGACGAAGTAAATCGGAATATATCGACACCTAAAACGATAAGTTATTCTTTTTTCATTACTGAGAAGTAAAGATACGAATTTTTAGCAAAGAGATTTTTTGATAAATTAGGCAAAAAGCATATGCATCTCTTCGGGAGTGCAAGGCTTTTTAACGAACTATATCGACGCTAAAAACGAATTTTCACTTTTATAAGATTCCTTAGCAAAAATCTCATAAAATTGATACTGTGATACTTATGAATTTGTGAATAAAATAGTTCTATTTTTACCTCAACTTCCTTCTATTTTTTTTTACCTTGCGACCACATTTGTAATTTAGTGTCAAATCACCATCACCATGTTTATTGAACCAAGTTTTTATCAAAAGAATCAAGGCTGGATAGAAGTCATTTGTGGCTCTATGTTTTCTGGGAAATCAGAAGAACTTATCAGACGCCTCAAACGAGCGCATATTGCCAACCAAAAAGTAGAGATTTTTAAGCCTCTTATTGATAACCGTTATGATGACAAAGATATTGTATCACATGACGAAAACCGTATCCAATCAACGCCTGTTGAAGCTGCTCAACGCATTTTGTTGTTAGCAAAAGAGGTTGAAGTGGTTGGTATTGATGAAGCACAGTTTTTTGATGAGAATCTCCCTGCCGTTTGTGAAACATTGGCTCGCAATGGCTCAAGGGTCATTATTGCAGGCTTAGACAAGGATTATTTGGGTAAATCCTTTGGCATTATGCCTGAAATCTTGGCATTGGCGGATACCGTAACCAAACTACACGCTATCTGTATGAAATGTGGCGGTTTGGCGACCCATTCTTTCCGTAAGATCATCAACCACGAACAAGTCGTTTTGGGCGAGAAAGAGAGCTATGAGCCTCGTTGCAGAAAATGTTTTAGCGAAGGACTCGCTGCCCAAACAACTGATCAGGGAAACGGAACAAGAGATGAGGTCGAAGGCTGTTCTTTGTAGGTGTTTTTTAGTGTTGTAGTGCTGTTGTGGAGATTCATTAACAGAAGAAACAGAAGGTATATGGTATTTTAACCACAGCACCAAGAACTACAGCACCACAGCACCAAGAACTACAGCACCACAGCACCAAGAACTACAGCACCACAGCACCAAGAACCACAGCACCACAGCACCAAGAACTACAGCACCACAGCACCAAGAACTACAGTACAAAAATAAGGAGAGAACGGTGGTTCCTTCGTCGTGCAGCAGGGTCTCGCTATCCGCTAAAAGGGCTTAAAAAGAGCCAAAAATCACAAAAGAACCGAACCACAGTACTATAGCACTAAGAACTACAGAACAAATTTAAGCCCTACCGCTACTATCGAGTCTATTTTGCATAGACAGAACCCTTGTCGTGCTGTGATCCATAAAGAAACCGAAAATATCCGTACAATCCATCAAAAATAGACCCGATGGCAGTGGTATGGCAAAATAGTTTAAGTTGTTTTTGTGGTTTAAGTCGTTTAAGTCGTTGCGGTTCTTTCTTGTTTTTGTGGTTATTCCTTTTGCCATAAGAACGAACAGCGGGACTTTCCATGACGATGAAAGATAGACTGGTCTCTCCTAAAAAAAAGACATAAAAAAAGCCCGTTTCTACTAGTAGAAACGGGCTTTTTAAGTTTTGCTAAAAAATCAATTTAGCCTCTCTTAACGAGTAACAATGATTTTTTCGGCAAGTCTTTCTGTGGCGGTAGTAATGCTTAGCACATAGTTGTTAGGCACTAATTCGCTTACATCAATTTTGATTTGTTGCTTGCCAACTTGCATTTTTCCTTGATCTTTTTGACTAATTAATCTACCTTGAATATCAAAGATTTCTAAAGTAACATTTGCTGATTGGCTCAAGCTGAATTCAATAGTAGCTTGATTTACAATTGGATTAGGGTATACTTTTAAGGTAGATAAAGAATTTGCAGTCTCTTCTACACTGACATTAGGATCAACCTGAAATTCAGGTAAATCGTAAACTGACTCAGGAATATTTTCATCTGTGAAAGTAGTCGTACGGAACATTCCTCTAGCGTGTGTACCAGCATAAAGAATTTGACATCTCCAGTTATCAGAAGTTCTTGACGCTTCACGAGCCATTGGTTCTTGGCGGAGGGCATATACAGGAACTGCTCCCATACCAGTTGATTGATTTTCCCAAGCATAAGTACCGCCAGATTTTTTAGTGTACCAGATACCATATCGAGATCCAATAACAATACCTTTACTGACATTACCAGCAAAAGTTTCGTTTCCTTGTTGTAAAATTTCTACAGCATAAATAGGTCCTTTAGGTAAATCGTTTTGAATTGACTCAAAGACAACATTATCTGCATCAATATTTGCTGTTTCATAGATATAACTATCATTACCATAGTTTCCACAAGTAAAGACAACTCTCTTGTCATTAGAAGGGTCTATAGCAATATTAGTAATATAACGCCCTAATTGACCTACAATTCTTCTAGCTATAGGGAATTCACCATCTAAACGATTTAGATTTGTTACAAGAAGAAGACGGCCACTTGTTGTACCAACAATAACTCTATCTCCGTCAGAACTTGTTGCAAGACAACTTACTTCCCCTTGTGCAGTAACAGGAGTAGTCGTACCTAAAATTTCTTGATGTGTTAAATCAGACCAGGCAGGAGTTACACTTGGATTAAGTGCATCCTCTGTCATCCATAATTTTCCACTTAGTGAACCTATGAACATACGAGCTCTTGCAAAACGGCTATCTGAAGGTGCAATAACGAATCCGTAATCTTCTAATTCATAAGTGAAGGAACCATCATCTTCTTCTTTTGGTTCTAAAGTAACTTGATATTGTACATACATTTCATCAACAACATATGGATCATCAGGAATCTGGTTGTATTTAGCAACATCAGTTGTAACGATAAAACTTTGTCCGTTGTGTCCATCAATAGTAGCTAGATCTCCTTGAAAATCAGGCGTGATAAGGACGCTTTCGCCATCAATGATAAATTCAGGAACAGTTGCTGTTTCGCCATCAATGGTTGTTTGTACCATATTGATTTCGTCTGGTTTCCATGAACTTACTTCATAAAATAAACGAGTATCTTCCCATAAGAGGAAAGGTTGAATAAAGAATGCTCCTCCACTAACTTCACATCGTCCATCTTCCGCACTACTGTGAGCAGGATCATCAGGAACATAATTGATTGCACATCCAAAAGATTCTCCTCCGTTAGTAGAACGCAAAAGACTTCCAAAACTCGGTTCTTGATTTTGAGTTCCTGCAAACATTATGTTAGGGTTAATATTAGAAATGTCTGTGAAAGCACCATCACCGCCATAAGCGTCCGATGCACTTTGGAAAGAATTGTAGTTATAAGTAAGTAACTGTGTTCCATTATCTTGAGCACCTGCCATCACAACACCGTCATGTCCTGCTGCAACAGAGTAACATTGGAAGGTATTGTAGTTTTTATTTAATCCTTTAAAATCAGGATAAGCTAAAGTAGCGTTTTCAGATTTGAATACTCCACCATCACAAGTGATATATAAAATATTAGAATTGGTTGGGTGATAGAACAAGCCTTGTTTATCTGCATGAATCCATTTAGGATTACCTGGATTAGCAGAGTATAATTCTACCCTTGTCCAACCATCAGCAATAGACCAAGTCCATAGTCTTATACCACCAAGATAGATTTTTTCAGGATTATTAGGATCAATATCTAAACAGAAATCATATCCACCTTGTGTCTCTATATTTAAGAATTGACTGCCACTTGCTAATAAAGAAAATGTTTCCCCTCCGTCTTTTGATTGCCAAAGACCTGTGAGGGTATTATTAGAAGAAGCGATGTAAACAAAATCTGGATCTGATGGAGAGACTGAAACAATCTTTCTTCCTCCAGGAATAACATTTGGTAAGTCTCCATTGCCATTAAGTTTAAAAAAGGTTTCCCCATCAGTAGATTTCCAAAAGTCAGCATTAACGGCACAATAAACATGCCCCTCTGAATCAATATCAATATCATGAGCTATTACATCAGTAACACCAGCACCAGGTAGAGGATTTCCAGCATCATCATTAGGTATTTCCCAATTTTCACCACCATCTGTTGATATACGTAAGCCACGATTGGTTGCAGCATAAACATATATATTGCCACCTCGAGTATAAGTTTCAATTGAATTTATAGCAGTCCACACGTCATTAGAGACATTTGTGTCTGGTGCAATAAGTGATTCAAATGTATCACCTCCATCTGTTGATCTAAAGATTCCTGTACCAGGATAAGTTACAGATTGTGATCCAAATGATCCACTTTCAAGAATATTGTTCTCATAATCTGAACCTGTACCAAGATATATATCACCATTATCTGCTTGAGCCATAGAAGCGACGGGCGCACATCCTGCATCGATAGATGATTGAAGTACAGACCAGTTATTTCCGCCATTGGTTGATTTGAAAACTCCACCAGTTACACTTGATGCATATAAGGTTTGGTCATCTTCATTGTCAATCAAAAAAGCTCTTGTACGTCCACCAACATTGTTGGGACCTAAGTTTGTCCATTCAACATCTTGATCTAATGTAGAAGTTTTGTTGGTTGCTTCTTTATGTTCTTTTACAGCCTTGTATTCATTCATTACATCCACAGGATCCACTACATTAGTGATTTGATTTGCTACAATCCTGTTTAGGTATGTAGCAGCAGGTCTGGTTTGTGGAATCTCGTTGATTTTCGGAATTGCTTCTTGATCTGCTGCAGTTATCTTTTGCACTGGTTGATTTACACCATCAGTTCCATTGATGACATAGACAACTCCTAATACAAAGAGCAGCATGAAGGGTAATAATAATTTTTTCATATACTATATTTTAAATTGATCTATTTTAATGTATTTGAGAAACAAAAATAAAAAATTATGTAAAATATAAAAGTTAGTTGAGTAACATAGTGTGTGTTTTAACAAAAAAATGACAGAAAACACTGTTTGTTTGTCCACTTATTGCTTTTTTAAGCTACTTTCTATAAATTACTACAAGCTATCTAATGTTTGGTTAGTGTTAAATATGTCTCTCTGCGTGATAAGAGGAGCGTACAAGTGGTCCGCTTTCTACAAAATCAAACCCTTTTTGTAGGCCAATTTCTCTGTATTCAGCAAATATATCTGGGTGTACAAACTCTGCCACAGGCAAATGATGTCGTGTTGGTTGTAGATATTGCCCTAAAGTAAGGACATCACAGCCATTTTCTACCAAATCATCCATAATTTCCAGTACTTCTTCTCTCGTCTCTCCTAATCCCAACATTATGCCAGACTTGGTTCTACAGCCAAACTCTTTTGTTCTTTTTGTTTGTTCTAAGCTTCTTTCGTACCTCGCTTGTGGTCGAACCAAGCGATAAAGTCGTTTGACTGTCTCCATATTGTGCGAAACGACTTCGGGTTTTTCTTCAATAACAGTATACAAGGCATCCCATCTTGACTTAAAATCAGGAATCAAGGTTTCCATTGTTGTTGTGGGTGATTCTAAGCGGACTTGTCGAATGGTTTCAGCCCATATTGCAGCACCACTGTCTTTTAACTCGTCCCGATTTACAGAGGTCAATACACAGTGTTTTACACCCATCAATTTTACAGCTTCTGCGACTCTTCTTGGTTCATCTTCATCATATTCAGGGGGTCTTCCTGTAGCTACGGCACAAAAAGAACATGCTCTTGTACAGACGTTCCCTAAGATCATAAAGGTAGCTGTTCCAGATCCCCAACACTCGCCCATATTGGGGCAATTTCCGCTTTCACAAATGGTGTGTAACTTATATTTATCTACCAAATTTCTGACTTTTCGGTAGTTTTCGCCCACAGGTAATTTGACCCTTAGCCATTTTGGTTTGGGTTTGCGTGGTTCTTTTTTGTTGATTACAGGTAATTCTATCATAAAACACTACATTTTGAGATGTTATAAAGATAACACATCTATTGTAATATGGTTTTAAACATTCTGTAAAATGACATCCTTTTCGTCAAATAGAATACCATATTGTGCTAATTCTGCTAAAATAGGCTCATAAACTTCAGGCATTGTAGGTATTTTGACTCCAGATAATTGCACTTTTTCATTTGCAATCAACTTTATCATCATCCCCACAGGCAAGCCTACTGTTTTGGCAATAGCGGTATGTTCTTCATCTTCTCCCATACAAACCATTGTGGCAACTTGCTGACGTTGTTCTCCATCTAATTCGTAATCTATTTCGTGGAGCATCACAATCATATCTTTGTCTCCTTCTTCTAACTTCCACTTTTCTTGTAATAAATCACACAAAATAGCGGCAACTGTTCCTTTTTCTAAAGCAATTGGCACATTGTCGAAGAGTCCTAACCAACGCATTTGATGCATTATAGGATCATTGATTTCTAAACCTAAGAAGTTCGCTAAGGAGTCTTCTATATTATAGTTATTGCGTTTTAGAATATATACAGGTAAGTAGGATTCTAATAAGTCTGTATAAGTTTGTTCTGCGACTTCTATAATATGTTTGTTGTCTGTCCAGCCCAATTGAACGAAGCTATTCCAAGCCTTACAATATCCTTTTCTTCGGAGTGTGCCTCTTAAAAATGTGCCAATTCCTTCAAGATTGTATTTTTCCATATATTTTACGGAATCTCGATTGGGGTATACTTCAAATATACCGACATCTCCAATCTCTCGTTCTGACTGTGAATCAAAAATACGATTGTAAGGAATGTACTTAGCTTTGTTGTTATAGAGGTATTGGCTTACACCTTGTCCTGCGGTAATGACATTCATTGGGGCCCAAGTAAATTTATAATGCCAGGGATTGTTGTCATTTTCGGGATGAATTAGTGCGCCTGTATAAGAGTAGAGTGCTGTAATTTTAGCTCCTTTTGCTTTGAGATTATCGACCATTTTCATAGTTGCTAAATGGTCGATGCCTGGATCCAAGCCAATTTCGCCCATAAATAACAAATTGGCTTTTTCAAATTCAGGAGCAAGTGCCATACAAGTTGCATCAACATAAGAAGCTGTAACAAGGTGTTTGCCCAATTTTAGACAGTTTTTGGCAACAATAGAATGGAAACTGTAAGGTAGTAAGGAGGCTACAATGTCCGCAGCTCCAATGTACTTTTGACGAAGTGTTTCATCATTAACATCAAAGTAAACTGCTTCTCCATTAGGATGGTGTTCTACTTTTTTTTGTGCTAAAGCGAGGTTTATGTCGCCAACAGTAATTTGCCAATCGAACTTTTTAGATTGATCTAAGAGATAAGAGATTAAGCGAGCAGCAGATTTGCCCGCTCCAATTATTAGTATTTTCTTCAATTTTGTAGGAATCTATTTGTTTTGATTCGGTTTTTGCTGCAAGATACGGTTTTAGTTTTTGTGGTTTGTGTCGTTTAAGTAGTTTTTGTGGTTATATGTCGTTAGAATCAACTGCAAAAAACGAAAAAGAGGTTTTGTCCTTGTAAAATAGACCCGATAGCAGCGTTATAGTGGTTGTAGTGTGGGCTTGTAGATGGGCATGCCACTATAGTAGCGTATAGCGGGAGCATGCTTTACGACGAAGCAACGAACTGTTCTCTCCAATAAAAAAAATATTTTAATTACAATCAACTGCTTGGTCAGAATTGTATACAAAACGCAAGTTCTTGGTAATATCTCCACAAATCAATTTGTCTAAAGAAGTAGGAGAGAGGTCAACCTCAATGGTTTTTTGGAATCTGGCAGCAAATAGTCCTTTGGCAACTATTTCTTCATCTTTATTTCCATCAATATCAGTACCAATATTGGTATAAATAGGTTTGGCTTGTCCACTGCTTCCAACACCTGTACTGTTTGAGGTAGCAACATCAAAATACTTCGTTAACTCATCATTGCCTGCATAATAAGTATAGGTCAATGACTGAAAAAGTCTTTTGAAATTCTCAGATCCTTCTTCGCCAATTGTACCAGCGATATAGGTTAACATTGCATCTGGATCAAAATCAAATTCTAAAACTTCATCAAGACTATTTTCATCTTTAAAGTTGGAAAACAAAGGATAAACAACTGTTTTTATTTCAAAATCATTTGGGTCATTGTTGGCTTCTTCTCTATAAGTAAAATTAATGTCTAAACCATAAATTCCTGCATTTCCTGCTTTTTTCCATTTAACAGGACGATTGTATGATAATAAGTTAATATCTGTGCCTTCTTGTGGATCTAATAAAACAAAATCAGAGACAAGGTTAGTTTCTGTTTTTATTTCTTGGTCTTGATCTGTTGTGACAACGATTTCGTAAGTATAGTTCTCATTCAATTCTTCATCTGTATGATAGAGAATGTAAGGCTCATTGGCAAAAATACCCTCTTCTTTGTCAGGGTGCAAATCCGTGGTCGTAGCATCTACTTTTGTTAATTCTATATTTTCGACCAAATTTTCATTAGAATAACTATTTAATTCAACTGTTGCATTCTCAAAATTGATAGAGTCGGCTTCGGCAGCCATCTCAAAAGCATCACCTTCCCCCAAAAATGCCTTGCCTACTCGCACATACTGTCGTTCTTGTGATTGGTCCAAAATACTATAAATCACTGCAATTTCTTCCCAGTCACTATTCAATTCAAAGTCTGTATCACATGAACCAATGATGAAAATAAAGCATATTGCTAGTAAAATTCTTAAATTTTGCATAGATTGTTAAGGTAAAAAATTAACACTAAAAATAAATTCTTTTATAAAGGTATTAAATTTGAGCCGCCTTTGATAGTATTTCAAGGATTTGATACTATTCCTGACATAAATTTTACGCTTTTATAATCTCAATGAGTGATAAAAGACAAAATATATGTCTATTACTTACTTTAGAACGCTTGAAGAATAAATTACCTATTCTTTTTAAGAATTCTTAACATTAAAAAAAGATATGTCAAAATATAAAGATGCAAAACGTGTCACTACCCATATTTTAAAAGCCATGAAAGATGGTGGTGAAAAAATCTCTATGCTTACGGCTTATGATTATTCGATGGCTCGCATTGTAGATGATGCAGGAATCGACATTATTTTGGTCGGTGATTCGGCTTCTAATGTCATGGCAGGCCATGAAACAACCTTGCCTATTACCTTAGACCAAATGATTTACCATGCAACGTCGGTTGTCAAAGCCGTCAAACGCTCTTTTGTTGTGGTAGATTTGCCATTTGGAACTTACCAAAGTGATCCCAAAGGTGCTTTAAAAGCTGCCATTCGGATTATGAAAGAATCGGGTGCACATGGCGTCAAATTAGAAGGTGGTGCCGAGATTAAAGAGTCCATTCGTCGTATTCTCACGGCAGGAGTTCCTGTGATGGGACATTTGGGATTAACCCCACAATCCATTTACAAATTCGGAACGTATACGGTTCGTGCCAAAGAGGAAGAAGAAGCGGCAAAATTGGTGGAAGATGCCAAATTGTTAGAAAAAGTCGGCTGCTTTGGGATTGTTTTAGAAAAAATTCCCGCCAAATTAGGAAAGATTGTTGCAGAAAGCGTCGAAATTCCTGTCATCGGTATTGGTGCAGGAAAACATGTTGATGGACAAGTTTTGGTAATTCACGATTTATTGGGCATCACCAAAGAATTTCAGCCCCGCTTTTTGCGTCGATACTTAGACCTTTATGCCGACATAAAAGGAGCTGTTGAACACTACATTAAAGATGTAAAAGACAAAGACTTTCCTAACGAGAAAGAACAGTATTAAGGGTTTTTGTGGTTTATGTTGTTTTTGTGGTTTTTGTAGTTGGTTTGTACAACTACTTAAACGACTAAAACAACATAAACTATTTAAACTAATAAGGAGCGAAAGGTTTGGAGCTTCGTCGTCATGGAAAGTCCCGCTATCCATTCCAATGCCAAGCCCTACTTTATTATCCTTTCTTTTTGGCATTCCATTACTATCGGGGCTATTTTTCATGGTCTTAACAAAAAAACTGTATTAATCGCAAGGTTCACAAAGGTTACACAAGGGAGTCAAAATGAAATTTGGTTCTAATTCATTGCGACCTTTGCGTGACCTTTGCGTCTTTGCGTTGAAAGGAACATTGCAAAGGAAACTCAAGAATCGTACAGAATAAAAACCACTTAAACGACTAAAACAACTCAAGCCACTTAAACTACAAAAAAGTCTTCTGTCATTAAAGTAGAATTATATACAAATTATTCACTATCTTGTATCGCTAATTCTCTAAATTTCAAATTAAAAAATGACAGAAAGAAACTTACTTACCCTCCTTTTCTGCTTGTTGACCACAGTGATGTTCGGACAAAACACCACTGTTTCAACCGCAGAAATCCAAGAAACACTAACAAGCGTTTTATTTGACGAGCATGGTAGCCATCATGGACACGGACACCATAACTTCTCCCATGACAATACACTGGTCAAAGTAGAAGCAATTGACAAGACACTACAATTACATTTTGCTTTTGTAGAAGAAATTGACGATTTCAAATATGATATGCTCTTAGAATCCGTACTTCCTTTTGTGGAAGAATATGGACTAAGACAATTAGAAATTTATGAAGTCATGGCGGATGGTACTTCTGAAAGCGTTGATGCCCGTTTTTCCAAAAAAATACCGATTGCCGAACACAATTTGATTAAAAATGACGATTCGCCCGAATTTATCAAAGGTGAGCCCGATTTCAAAGCCAATCCACATTTAGGACAACCCAATGCTACAGGATCATTAAGCGGCAAAACCATTTGGTTGAGTCCAGGGCATGGTTGGCTCTATTACAGTTCATTGGGTACTTTTTCAACCCAAAGAGGAAATACCAATGGCATGGTAGAGGATTTTGGTTCTATCGAAAACGTAAACCAATATTTCCAACAATATTTGATGAATGCAGGAGCCAATGTCTGGGTTGTTCGAGAAAGAGATATGAACAACCAAGAAGTCATTGTTGATAATGACGATGGCGCACCAACCTACACCGAAACAGGAGCTTGGTCAACAAGCGGCACGCCAGGCTATAATGGCAGTACCTACCGTTTTGCCTACAGCAATCCAACGACTACAGCCACAGCCGTATATACCCCCAATATTCCCAAAGAAGGATGGTATTGGATTTCTGTTAATTACTTAGCAAGTGCCAATCGTGTAGTCGATGCACAATATAAAGTAACCCATGCAGGGGGAGAAACAACCGTCAGTATCAATCAAGAAGTACACAGTTCCACCTGGGTCTATTTAGGTCAATTCTACTTTGATGCAGGGACGAACGGAAAAGTAGAATTACTCAACCAATCAACGGACACAGGAGCAAGTCAAGCGATTATCGCAGATGCCATGCGTTTTGGTGGAGGCGTCGGACAATTAAACGATTGTGGTGTATCAAGTTCTGCACCAACCAATAGAGATCGTTATGATGAAAGTGCTCGCCAATACGCTCGTTTTCAAGGTTATCCAACCTGTGAAAGTGATGTCGTAACCCGTCCACACTACGCAGAATGGGAATTGGCAAAAGGCACAACAACAGAACAAAACAACGCTCTTTATATCTCCCTACACTCCAACGCTGCCACAGGAACAGCAAGAGGTACAGTCACTTACATGTACAATGGAACAACAACCCCAAACAGTCAATTATTGAGAAACTTATTGCAAGACGAACTCATTGCAGATATTCACTCATGTTGGGATGCAAACTGGAATGATAGGGGAACTAATGCAGCCAACTTTGGAGAAGTACGAGAATTAACAACCATGCCAGGGGCATTAGTTGAATTGGCTTTTCATGACAATGCCACAGATGCCAACGCTTTAAAATCACCTTATTTTAGGGATCTTTCGGCAAGAGCGATGTACAAAGCAGTCGTTAAATTCTTCAACCAAACGTCAGGAAGTCCCACAACAATTTCACCAATAGAACCCGACCATATGACCGCCGTAAATAGCGGAAATGGTCAAATCACATTGAGCTGGAATTCGCCAGCTACATGCATCACAGACTTAGATGCTGCTACAGGATACAATGTTTATGTAAGTACCCATGGGTATGGATTTGCAGATGCGATTCCCGTTACAGGAACAAGCCACACCCTTACAGGATTAAACCCCAATACGACTTACTATTTCCAAGTAACAGCCACCAATGCCGGCGGTGAATCTTTCCCTACTGCCACAGTTGCAGCGAGAACGCCTGCCATGAATACCTCAACAATGGCTTGTTGGGAACCACCTTTATTAATCGTAGATGGATTTGACCGTTTAGATAGATCAGGTGCGGTAGACCAAAATCCAAGTGGTGCTTTGGGTACAGTAGAGAGGTCATTTGTCGATAAAATGAATGCATACGATTATGTCGTACCCCATGCAAGAAGTATCAGTAATTGCAATGTGCCTTTTGATGGTGCAAGTAATGAAGCGGTTATCGCAGGATATGTCAATCCAAACGATTATGATGCCATAGATTGGATAACAGGAGAAGAATCAACCGTCGATAGAACATTCGATGCTACGGAACAAGGAATTGTACAGTCGTTTTTAAATAATGGCGGAAAAATCATTGTTTCAGGAGCAGAAATAGGATGGGATATTGGGCGAAGCACTTCTGCCAATGCTGCGGTTAGTTTCTACAATAACTACTTGAAAGCAACTTATGCTGGTGATGACGGAGGAAGTTATAATTTTACAGGAACAGGCATTTTTGGTGGAATTTCTGGAAGTTTTGATGATGGCAGTAATTGCGAATACAATGCAGAATTTCCAGATCGCCTTTCACCCTTTGGTGGTTCGTCCATTGTTTTAAATTATTCAGGTGGAACAGGAGATGGCGCAGCGATTGCTTATAATGGAGCGGATTTTGGTGTTGTGCATTTTGGTTTTCCCTTAGAAACTGTCACGAATGCAGGTGTAAGAGACAATCTAATATGCGAAGCACTGACATTTTTAGAAATCGAAGATCCAAACATTTTCGGGTGTATGGATGCAACTGCATGTAATTACGATATGTTGGCAACTTGTGATGATCTATCTTGCATCTTACCTGATGGTTGTATGAATCCATTGGCATGTAATTATGATATTGATGCAACATGTGATGACTTATCGTGTATTTTACCTGACGGTTGTACAAATGCAGCAGCCTGTAACTATGATTCGAGTGCGACTTGTGATGATGGCTCTTGTGTCTTACCAAATGGTTGTACCAATTCATTGGCATGTAATTATAATGTAAACGCAACTTGTGATAATGGAACTTGTATTTTGCCCAATGGCTGTACGAATTCCTTAGCGTGTAATTATGATTCGAGTGCAACTTGCGATGATGGTTCTTGTGTTCTTCCAAATGGTTGTACTAATGTAGCAGCCTGTAACTATAATGCGAGTGCAACATGTGATGATGGTTCTTGTGTTTTACCAAATGGTTGTACCAATTCATTGGCGTGTAATTATGATGTGAGTGCTACTTGTGATGATGGTAGTTGTGAATTGCCTGATGGTTGTACGGATGCGACTGCTTGTAATTATAATGCAAATGCTTTGTGTGAGGACAGTTCTTGTACGTATGCACCTGATGCAGGATTTTCGGGATTAAACGGAAGCTATTGTGCGAGTGATAATGCTGTTACGCTTGTACCAAATGTAACAGGTGGTGTATTTAGTGGGACAGGCGTGGTCGGCTCTACTTTTAATCCTGCCAATGTCGGAACATTAAGTACGCCAATTACCGTACAATATACGGTAGGAACAACGGGTTGTAGCAGTACTTCTTCGATACAAACCGTCGTAGACAATTGTATTAGTCCAGGCTTGAAATTGTCGGTACGAGTATTTTTAGAAGGGGCATTAGACCCTGCAACGGGATTGATGCACACCAAACTTCGTCAACAAAATCTAATTCCAATTGCACAACCTTACAATGTGGTGCCGTGGAATTATACAGGATTAGAAAGTGTAACAACACCGAGTAATTTTTCTGCAAGTATGGTGGATTGGGTCTTGGTGGAATTGAGAACAGGAACGCCAAGTTTGACTGGAAGTAAAACGACAACACTTGTAGAAACAGTTGCAGGGATTTTATTGGATACAGGATACATTGTAGATGTAACAGGCGCACCCCTTACTTTTAATCAATTAAGTATTGGTACAAATTACCATGTCTTAGTTCGCCACAGAAATCATTTAGACATCATCAGTAATGGAACGGTGACAGGAGCGAACAATATGACTTATGATTTTACGACAACAAATACAGCGTTTGGCGGTATGCAATTAAAACCAATGGGCAGTTATTATGCGATGTATGCAGCAGATTATACCATTGATGCCGTTATTCAAATTACCGATTATTCGTACTGGGAAAATGAGCCTGCCATTCTATATACTTATCATTTAGCCGATGGGAATTTAGATGGAACGGTTCAAGCTACAGACTACGATATTTGGGTGCCGAATATGGCAAAAATTGCGCCGATTGAGGTTGTGCCGTAAATACAGTTGAAAGCGGTATTGTCCATTTAAGATAGACTCGATAGTAGCGGAATGGCTTTCTTTGGTTTTTGTGGTTTAAGTAGTTTTTGTAGTTGTTTGATCTTGATAAATTCGTTGCTTCTTAGCCATATTAGCGGATAGCGAGACCCTGCGTGACGACGAAGGAATTTACCGTTCTCTCCAAATTGACATTACTAAAATAACAGATAAAGAATAAGGTATCGACGACAGAAACGGTACCTTATTTTTTTTCCTAAATATTAAATATGAAAAAAATATTAGCTATACTATTTCTCCTTTTAGTCTTAATATTTTTCTATTTAATAATAGTGCCTTCGCCCATAGATTCTGTGGCTTGGACGCCTTCTACAAATTTGGGACATACAGGTGAATTTGAAGCAAATGAAAAATTAGATGCTTTGGTATTTCTGGATAAAGAATTGTGTGTGGGCTGTGAAGATGTGGCGGTGGATGCGTCAGGAACTTATCTTTATGGTGGAGAAAAAGATGGCGATATTTTACAGATAAATTTGGAAACTAAAAAACATCAAGTCATTGCCAATACTGGAGGGCGACCTTTGGGTTTGCATTTTGATGTCAAAGGGAATTTAATCATTGCTGATGCGGATAAAGGTTTGTTAGCCTTAAACATTGAGCAGGGAAATATTGAAACGTTGGTCACGCATTATAAAGGCGAGAAAATGGCTTTTGTGGATGATTTGGAAATTGCAAAAAATGGAGTAATCTATTTTTCGGATGCTTCTGACAAACATGGCATTTCACAAGTTGTGGAGGCTTTGATGGAACGAAAACCCAATGGCACACTTTATTCCTACGACCCCAATACAAAAGAAACCAAGCGTTTATTACAGGAGTTATATTTTGCAAATGGCGTGGCTTTGGCAGCCGATGAACGTTTTGTTTTGGTGAATGAAACAGGGGATTATAGCGTTTCCAAATATTGGCTAAAAGGACCCAAAGCTGGAACAAGAGAAAAGCTACTTGAGAACCTTCCAGGTTTTCCCGATGGTATTTCAAAAGGCGAGAACGGCATTTATTGGCTGACCTTAATTGCGCCTCGAAAAAAAACGTTGGATTGGGTTATGGATAAACCTTTTCTGAAAAATATGGTTGTTAAATTACCCAAAGCATTGCAACCCCAAGCAAGCGTTTATGGTTGTATCGTTGGCATAAATGAAAACGGAGAGGTTCTTTACAATTATCAAAGTTCCAATCCCAAATTTTTACAAATTGCAAGTGTCCAGCAATTTGGGAAAAGGCTTTACTTTGGTTCTTTAGAAGATACAGGTTTTGCTTTTATGGATTTAGAATGAAAAAATGCTAAAAATAAAATCATGGAAAAAAAAGAAATTACGATTCAAGAAGCCCAAGAGATGGTAGACCACTGGATCAAAACAATCGGTGTACGCTATTACAGCGAATTGACCAATATGGCGATTCTCACAGAAGAAGTAGGAGAGGTCGCCCGTCTCATGTCCCGAATCTATGGCGAACAATCCTTTAAAAACCCCGAAGAAGCCCACAATTTGGGAGACGAATTAGCCGATGTGCTTTGGGTCTTGATGTGCATTGCCAACCAAACAGGCATCAATCTCACCGAAGCCCTCCAAAAAAATATAGACAAAAAGACAAAACGAGACAAAGAACGACACCAGAATAATGAGAAACTGAAATAGTTTTTGTGGTTTATGTAGTTTTTGTGGTTGGGTTACTATAGAGAAACCACAAAAACTACACAAACGACTTAAACTACAAAAACTAAACAAAGGGTGTTTTCACAATTTCCGCTGTTATTTGCTTCTTTCTTATCTCAACAAGCACCGTTTTGCCCACTTTTGCATAGGGAAGCGACACATAGCCCAGCCCAATACCCACACCCAAAGAAGGCGATTGTGTACCAGAGGTAACAAGCCCAATAGGTTCGCCAGAATTATTCAAAATACGGTAATCTTTACGAGGAATGCCCCGTTCCAGCAAGGTAAAACCGACCAATTTGCGAGTCAAACCCTTTGATTTTTGCTGTAATAATAACTCTTTGCCAATAAAATCCTTATTAAATTTTGTAATCCAGCCCAAACCAGCTTCCAAAGGCGAAGTCGTATCATCAATATCATTGCCATAGAGACAATAGCCCATTTCCAAACGAAGCGTATCCCGTGCCGCCAAACCAGCCGCTACCAAACCGTCCGCTTGTCCAGCCTTCCAAATTGCTTCCCAAAGAGCCGCCCCATGTTCAGGATCAACATACAGCTCAAATCCACCAGAACCCGTATAACCCGTTGCAGAAATCAGCACCTTATTAATGCCCGCCACTGAACCCTCTACAAAGTGATAATAAGCGATTTCAGAGAGGTTAACAGCCGTTAATTTTTGTAAAATAGCGGTTGCCAGAGGACCTTGTAATGCCAACAAAGCGGTATCTTTTGAGATATTTTTTAAGGTTGCATCAAAATTATTTTGTGACTGAATCCAGCGAAAATCCTTTTCAATATTGGCAGCATTGACCACCAACATATATTTTTCTGGTGAAAAACGATAGACCAATAAGTCGTCAATAATGCCTCCATGAGCATTAGGCAAACAGCTATATTGTACCTGTCCATCAGAGAGCTTAGAAACGTCATTACTTAGGATTTTTTGCAAGAAATTAGGGGCTTCAATCCCTTCTATAAGGAACTCTCCCATATGCGAAACATCAAACAATCCAGCCTGTTTACGGACAGAAATATGCTCTTCTTTGATAGAAGTGTACACAATTGGCATCTCAAAACCTGCAAATGGACTGATTTTGGCTTTTAACATTTTATGGAATGCATGAAAACATGTAGTCTTTGACATAATATTTTGGTTTTCAGTTAGTTATAAGTGTGTTTAAAAGTTTATGATTGAAAACAATTTAACACAGAAAATAGATTTGTAATATAATGTACAGTGCTGTAAATCAATTGTTAATAAATAATGATTTTTTTGATAAAACAATAAATATTCTATCTTTTAAAAACTAAATTTGCACATTCTAATCCATTTTTATTAGTTTTGCGACGATTTTTTAACAAATTCTTTTATTTACACAAATAAATAAACTTCAAATAAATAACTATGAAGAAAGCAGATCTTTTAAAAAAAATAGCTGAGGATGCAGACATCTCTCAAGCTCAAGCAGGGGCAGCATTAGATTCTTTTACAGATGCTATTGTAACCACTTTAAAGACTGATGGAAAGTTAGGTATGTTGGGATTTGGTACTTTTACGTTAAAGCACCTTCCTGAGCGTATGGTTTACAATCCAAGTGCAGGAGAGAAAGTCAAAGCCAAAGCAAAAAATGTGATCAAGTTCAAGCCTGGAAAAGGTTTGGTTGATAAAGTTCAATAATTTATATTAAACTAAACATTATAAAAGGCGAGGAACTAACAATTCCTTGCCTTTTTTTTTGGAGACAACGGTAAGCTCCTTCGCAAGAACGTCTGGTCCCGCTATCCGCTAATATGGCTAAGAAGCAACGAATTTATCAAGGCCAAACAACTACAAAAACTACTTAAACCACAAAAACCAAAGAAAGCCATTCCGCTACTATCGGGTCTATTTTTCACTGCCACAACGATACAAATCAAGCAGGTTAAACTCTAAATTTTAACACCAAATTGACTTAATTTCAATAAATAACCAAAAAAAGCAAAACCACACCCCCACAAAAACAACATCCCCCCTACATTCTCGTTAGAAATGGTGAAAAAATATATTTATATGAGAAAATTATTGAGTGGAATTTTTGTGTTTTGGCTACTAACAAGCCTCACCCTAAAAGCCCAACCACAGCAATTTCACGAAGTAGGTGGCTGGATTGGCATTTCCAATTATTTTGGAGACCTGAACAATGAATATAGCTTTTCTAACCTAAGACCCGCAGGAGGTGCTTTTTATAAGTACAGCATTGGTCCCTACATAGCCTTCAAAGGGGGCTTAAATGTGGGCTATGTCGCCTTCAAAGACGCTAATTCGGACAATCCCTTCCCCGAAGTGAGAAACCTAAGCTTTAGAAGCCGAATTTACGAAGCATCTGCCCATGTAGAGTTCAACTTCATCAAATACATTCCAGGCAATAAAAACCATTTCGCAACCCCTTATTTGACATTAGGCGTATCCGTTTTCAACTTCAATCCAGAAGCCAAATACGAAGACACTTGGTACAAACTAAGAGATTTGGGAACAGAAGGACAGCAAAATACCGATTTTACAGGCATGGAACCCTACAAACTAAGCCAAGCAGCCATTCCAATCGGCATTGGCATGAAATATTGGTTACGAGATAGATGGAATGTTGGTTTTGAGCTAAACTACCGATTTACTTTTACAGATTATTTGGATGATGTGAGTGGTACTTACGTGAATCCCAACATCTTAGGCCCTGCTTCTGTAGGTGCTGCCTTAGCCGATAGATCTAATGAAGTAACAACCCAACCCATTGGAATAGAGAACGGAAGACAAAGAGGAGACAGCATAAGTAATGATGCTTACGTTTTTATAGGTATCTTTGTAACGCATACTCTATACAAAAACAATTGCCCTAAAAAATGAGCGCATATTTAGATCAAATCGATAAAAACAAAATCCCTAAGCATATTGCCATCATTATGGATGGTAATGGACGTTGGGCGAAACAAAAATACGGGAGAAACCGCATATTTGGACACAACAAAGGCGTCAATGCTGTTCGAGAAATTACCGAATCATGCAGACACTTAGGCATCAAATATTTAACCCTCTATACCTTTTCTACTGAAAATTGGGGGCGTCCTGCTTCGGAAGTCAACGCTTTGATGAATCTTTTGGTAAGAACCATCAAAGGGGAAACAAAAAAACTCAAAAAAAATGGTGTTCGCCTCAATACAATTGGGAATACTCAAGCACTACCTGGAAAGTGCTACCAATATCTTCAAGAAGCGATGGAGACAACCAAAGACAATAGTGATCTCGTCTTAACCTTAGCTTTAAATTATAGTTCTCGTTGGGAACTAACACAAGCCATTCGTCATATTGCCGAAGATGTATCCAAAGGTTTTTTAGAACCTGATGATGTAGACGAAAAAAAAATCCAAGAATATTTAGCAACCAACAATTTGCCCGATCCCGAATTATTGATTCGTACCAGTGGAGAATTGCGTATTAGCAACTATCTTTTATGGCAAATTGCTTATGCTGAATTGTACTTTACAGATACGCTTTGGCCTGATTTTAACGAAGAAGAATTACATAAAGCCATTTTAGATTTTCAATCAAGAGAAAGAAGATTTGGTAAAATTAGTGAACAAATAGCTGCAAAATGAAAAACTACTTTTTCTATATATTAGCCCTCCTCTGTTTATGTGCTTCAACACAATATACTGTCGCCCAAAACAACAGTAGTGCAACAGACCAAAATAAAGTAGACTACGGTTTTCCCAAAGAATATGAAGTTGGAGGAATTACAGTATCTGGAACTCAATACCTTGACCAAGCCATCTTGGTTTCGCTCTCTGGACTTGCCATTGGTGATAAAATTACGATTCCTGGTGATGATATTTCTACAGCAATCAAGACGCTTTGGAAACAAGGTCTTTTTGCGGATGTCCAGATTTATGCTTCTCGTATTGTCAATGATATTATCTTCTTAGAATTAAAATTAAAAGAATTGCCTCGTTTGGCAAAGTACAAATTTGAGGGAGTAAAAAATGTAGAGCTTGAGGAATTAAGAGAGTCTTTGCCTTTATTGGCAGGTAGAATTTTAGACGATAATACGAAAAACAATACAGTATACTCTGTCAAAAATTACTACATCAATAAGGGCTATCTAAATACAGTTATCAATCTCAAAGAAGTTGCCGATACGAACCGTGCTAATAGCGTGATTTTGACGATTGATGTGCAAAGAGGAAAAAGAGTGAAGATCAATGAGCTTGTTTTAGAAGGTGTAGAACAAGTCTATCCTCGTAAGCTCAAAAAAGTAATGAAGGAAACGAAGGCAAAATCAAATTTTAATCCCAAAGCACCTAAAATGATATGGGATGATTTGAGAGGCAACAATGTCATCAATACTTTAGCAAACGTTTCTATTAGCGATGCCTTGAATTATTTTGATGATAAAATTAGAATCCGTTTGTTTAGTAGCTCGAAATTCTTAAAGAAAAAATACAAAGACGATAAAGAAGCAATTATTGCTTACTATAATTCAGAAGGTTATAGAGATGCAAGAATCATTGAGGATACGACTTACTTCGTAGATGAAACCAATCTAAATGTTCACTTAAAAATTGATGAAGGAAAAAGATATTATTTTGGTGATATTGATTGGTCTGGAAATACAAAATATGAGAAGGAACAATTAGCAAGGATACTCAATATCAAAAAAGGCGAAATCTATAATAGCGATTTATTAACAATGCGTTTGTATGCTGATCCTAATGGAGCAGATGTAAGTTCCTTGTACATGAATGATGGCTACCTGTTTTTTAATGTAACGCCTATTGAAAAAAGAGTTGATTCTGATACGATTGATTTAGAAATGCGTGTGTATGAAGGACCCGAAGCAACCATCAATAGAATTTTGATTTCAGGTAATACCAAAACAAACGAACACGTTATCCGTCGTGCGATTCGGACACAACCAGGTAGCAAATTCCGTCGTTCGGATATTATTCGTTCTCAACGAGAATTGGCCGCTTTAAATTACTTTAATCCTGAGACGATTGGCATTCAGCCTCGTCCGAATCCTTCTGATGGAACAGTAGACATTGAGTATACTGTAGAAGAAAGACCTTCTGATCAATTAGAGTTATCGTTGGGTTGGGGTGGCCAAGGTGCTGGTAGCTTGATTGGTAGCGTCGGTGTCTCTTTCAATAATTTTTCGATAAGAAATATGTTTAATCGGGAATCTTGGAAAGAACGAGGATTGCCTGCGGGAGATGGACAACAATTGTCTGTCCGATTCCAGTCTAATGGACGTGCTTATCAAGCATTAAGTGGTTCATTTACAGAGCCATGGTTGGGTGGAAAACGACCAAATTCATTTACCTTATCAGTCGCTCGTGTACGTCAAGCACAATATCCTCGCAACAACAATGCCATTAGTTTTGACTTCTCTCAACCGCCTACCAACTTATTGACCAACAATACAGTTGGGCTTTCTTTAGGGCGTCGTTTGAAATGGCCTGATGACAACTTTACGATGATTAATTCTTTGCGTTTGTCGCACTACGAGTTAATAGCTTGGGACCAGCGTTTTATCGTAAAAGATGGTAATTATTTCAATTTGAGTTTGAGTACAACGATTTCTCGTTCTACGATTGATCAACCAATTTATCCTCGTAGTGGATCAAATTTTAGTTTCTCTTTAGAGGTAACACCACCTTATTCACAATTTAATAACAAAGATTACAGTAGTTTAAGTGATCCAGAAAAATACAAATTTCCTGAGTATCACAAATGGAAATTTAAAGCAGAATGGTACACTGCTTTAACCAGAGATGAAAAATTAGTTTTGATGGCTTCTACCAAAGTCGGTGTTTTAGGGTATTATAACGAAGCGATTGGAACAGCACCTTTTGAGCGTTTTTGGATTGGTGGTGATGGATTGGCAAACCAAGTTGGTGGCTTTTTAGCAGGTACAGATATCTTCGCCTTGAGAGGGTACGATGACAACGATATTACCCGCAATAGCTATCTAAGAGAAGATGGTAATACGGTGCAGGTAGGGGATCCTTTTTTGAGCAAAGTGACTTTAGAGTTGCGTTACTTACTAAGTCCGAATCCAAGTGCTACGATTTATGGACTTGCTTTCTTAGAAGGTGGAAATTCTTGGAGCAATATGACGGAGTACAATCCTTTTAATTTGAACCGTTCTGCTGGTTTAGGGGTTCGTATCTTCTTACCGATGTTCGGTTTGATGGGCTTTGATTACGGTGTCGGTTTTGATAAAAATGCAATCAGTGATGGAACGTTCGGTGGGTACTTGAGCAATTATGCGAAATTTAGCTTTATACTTGGGTTTAATCCTGAATAATAGTTTTTGTGGTTTAAGTGGTTTTTGTAGTTTTTGTGGTTGGGATTTTTGTAGAGACTGATTCACTAATTTTACTAATACACTGATTAACTAAAAAAATCTTAATGCAGCGATACAGACCATGCAAAATAGACCCGATAGTAGTGGTATCGTTTTTTTGAAAGGCAAGTATAAGTTTGGCAAAACGATAGGAACGGATAGCGGGACTTTCCGTTGCGATGAAAGATAAACTGTTCTCTCCAAAAATAACTTAAACCACTGTAAAGAAAATTCACTGTAAAGAAAATTCGTGAATTTTCTCTACGAACCACCAAACCACAAAAACCACAAAAACCACAAAAACCACAAAAACCACAAAAACTACTTAAACTAAACATGAAGGAAGTTTCATATACAACGGAGGGAGAAATTGCGATTATCGAATTCAATCGTCCTGAAGTGATGAATTGTATTGGTCCTGTGACACATGGGGAATTGGTGGAGGCTTGGCGAGATTTTAAGGATAATGATGCGTTGAAAGTCGCCATTATAACGGGGGCAGGGGAGAAGGCATTTTGTGCAGGTGGTGATTTAAAAGCTGCCTTGAATGGTGCTTTGATTGATTTTTCTGAAGAAGAAATTCAGGCACATGTGGAGGGAAAACGAGATGGAATTATTGGGCCCAGTCGTTGGACAGATATTCATAAGCCGATCATTGCAGCAGTGAATGGCGTGGCGTATGCAGGCGGTTTGGAATGGGCGTGTTTTGCGGATATGCGGATTGTGGAAGAACACGCTTCGTTTGGAGTGACATGTAGACGGTGGAATATTGGTTTGGGTGATGGAGGAACGCAGCGATTGCCTCGAATTGTCGGAATGGGGCGAGCGATGGAATTAATTTTGACGGGAAAAGTGATTGATGCCCAAGAAGCGTATCGGATTGGATTGGCAAATGAGGTCGTACCAAAAGGAAAATCTTTGGAACGAGCGATGGAATTGGCTCGATTTCTGTGTTCTTTGCCACAGCCAGCGATGCGAACCGACAAAGAGGCAGCTTACAAAGGGTTTGGTAAAGACTTGGACGAAGGTTTGCGGATTGAAGCCGCTTGTTTCTTTGATTCCATTGAACAATCGGAGACGATAACGGGGTTGAAGCAATTCAATGAACGAACGCATCCCGATAGAATCAAGGGAAATACAGCTAAAACGCCTGGTTTGGTACGGGGAAAAGAAGAGAAAAATACATGATTTTTTCGTTATTTTTTTTCTTAAAATTTTCTTAAAGGCTACCTTTACGTTAAAAATCACTAAACTTTTTAAATTCCTCGCAGTCGAAGAACCAACCAACAAGTAAATTAACCACACAAAAAACAATCTTACAGATATGAAAAAATTAATGATTTTATTAGCCTTTTTTATGGCTTCGACCACTTTTGCCATCGCCCAAAAAATTGTGTATGTAGATACCGATAAAGTGTTGAACAGTATGCCTGATTATAAAGAAGCGCAAAAAGATATTGACCGCATTACGGAGAAATGGCAAAAAGAAATTCAAGACAAATATGCGGAGATTGAAAATATGTACAAAGCATACCAAGCAGAAGAAATCCTATTGACAGAAGACTTAAAACAACGTCGTCAAGAAGAGATTATAGAGAAAGAAAAAGAGCTGAAAAACTTACAAAAAGCAAAATTTGGTCATGAAGGAGAGCTGTTTCAAAAGCGTCAAGAGTTGGTAAAACCCATCCAAGACGAAATTTATACAGCTATTCAAAAGATGGCGACACAAAGTGCTTACGATTTTGTTTTAGACAAATCAAGCGGCATTTCCATTTTATTTGCCAACGATAAGTACGACAAAACAGGCGAAATCATGAGAGCATTGGGAATCTCCGATGGAGAATAATCCCATAAGATGGGCAATTACCTGACCCCATTAAGTGGCGAGCGACAAATGAAAATACAACTCTTTTCACTTGTTTCTCGTCATTTATTAATTAGTGGTTCACACAAGTTCTTCATAAAACAGCAGCTCCCCAATAATTAAATTAACATTAATTGTATATTTGTGGAGAAAACGGTTTGTCTTTCATCGTGACGCATAGTCCCGCTATCCACTACATGGCTAAGGTAAAACGTATTTATTAAGGTTTAAATAACTACTTAAACCACAAAAACTACTTAAACCACTTAAACGAAAGAAGCCATACCGTTCCTATCGGGTCTAGGTGGTTATGGACAGAACGAAGAAAAGACTCAAAAAATGACATTAAAAATCAAGCAACCAGCATGAAAAATATAGTAAAAGGTTTTATAATGATGCTACTTTTGGTAGCCACCACCTCGCTTGCTGCTCAAAAATATGGGCATATCCATTCCGGTTTATTGTTACCAGACTTACCAGAGTGGCAATCAGCGCAAACAGAGATGGAAACACTCAAAACACAGTTAGAAAATCAGTATAAGCAACAAGTCGAGCAATTTCAACAACAAGTGAAATTATTGCAAGAACGAGTAGATGTTCAAAAAAACATCACGGAAATCGAGCTACAATCAGAGCAAGAAAGATTGGCTAAAGTAGAGCAAGGACTCGCAGAATTTGAACAAACAGCTCAACTCAAAATGTTAGAAAAAGAACAGGAATTGGTAGAACCGCTTTTGGCAAGAGTACAAGAGGCGATAAAAGCAGTAGCGGAAGAAAAGGGCTATACCTATATTTTCGATCTCGGTGTACAAGGTGCGATAGTTTTTGCCGTTCCAGATGAAGACGTTACAGAATTAGTTAAGGCTAAATTGTAGGCGAGTGACGGATGACAAGTGGCGAGTTATTTCAACCAAAATTGTAAAATAATTATAAAAAATATAAAAACAAGATGAAACATATCACTAAATTATTGTTCTTAGCTTTTTGTTTTATGGTAGTGACCAGCGTTTCTGCACAAGGCACTCAAAAATTAGGGCATTTAAATTCTGTTGAATTATTGTCTGCACTTCCTGAATGGCAAGCTGCCGAAAGCAATTTGGAGACTTTTAGCAAACAATTACAGGCGCAGTATCAAAATCAATTGCAAGAGTACCAAACAAAGGCACAAAAGCTTCAAGAGGAACAACAAGCAGGAAGGGTAACACAAGTAGACCTCGAACAACGCAGCCAAGAATTGTATACTTTGCAACAAGCAATTACACAGTTTGAACAAACAGCACAACAACAAGTTGGACAAAAAAGAGAAACATTGTTCAATCCAATTATCGAAAAAGCACAAAAAGCAATTGAAGAAGTAGCAGCAGAACAAGGGTTCAGCTATATTTTTGATTTGAGTGTTGGTACTGTTGTTTATTCGCCACCTTCTGATGATGTCAGTGCATTTGTGAAGACTAAGTTGGGGCTGTAATTTTTTTAGAGGTAGGATTTCTAAGGGACGAAGTGTGACGATGTTGTTTCTTTGAGGGACGAGTGATTTTGTGGCGAGTTACAAGGGATAGTTCTGAAATAATTAAAAAAACAAAAAAGGCGATTTTCCATTGGAAAATCGCCTTTTTGCGTTTTGTTATATCAGTTTTTCAGGAATGAACCACACGCCCCAGCGTCCTACTTCGTCCCTCACTCGTCCCCACTTATCACTAAATCTCCCTCGTCCCATCAAAAGCCTCCAAATAGTCGGCAATTCTACGCAAGAAACTACCACCCAATGCTCCATCTACAATACGGTGATCGTAAGACAGAGACAAATACATCATATGGCGAATTGCAATGACATCGCCATGTTCCGTTTCAAGGACAGCAGGTTTTTTCTTGATCGCCCCTGTTGCTAAAATGGCGACTTGTGGTTGATTGATAATCGGCGTACCCATCAAATTACCAAACGTCCCTACATTGGTCAAGGTAAAGGTTCCCCCTTGAATATCGTCGGGAGACAATTTATTGGTTCGAGCTTTTGCGACAAGGCTATTGATTGTTTTTGTCAAGCCCATTAGGTTGTATTGATCCGCATTTTTGACAACGGGAACAATTAAATTACCCGATGGTAAGGCAGCAGCCAAACCAAGATTGATGTCTTTTTTCTGAATGATATTGTAGCCTTCAACCGATGAATTGACTCGTGGGAAGTCTTTCAATGCTTTGATGGTTGCTTCGACCAATAAAGGCGTAAAAGTGATTTTTTGACCTTCTCTTTTTTGGAAATCGCCCTTAATTTTATTGCGCCAATTGACCATATTTGTTACATCGGCTTCTACAAATGAGGTAACATGTGGAGAAGTATGTTTAGACATTACCATATGATCCGCAATCAACTTACGCATACGATCCATCTCAATTATTTCGACATTGCCACTTGCCTGTGTTTTGGCAGGAGTCGACCTTACTTGAACGGCTGGTGGAGGCGTTGGTGTTGGTTTGATAGTTGGTTGGCTTGGCGTAATAGGCGATACTGTTGGTGTAACAACAGTTCTTGCGCCATTTTTGATGAAAGACAACATATCTTTTTTGGTAACTCTTCCATCTTTTCCCGTACCTGGAATTGTTTCGAGGGTTGTCATTGAAATACCCTCTGTTCGAGCGATATTTAAGACCAATGGCGAGTAAAAACGGCTGGTTTGTCCGTTGCTACTTGGATTTTGCGCCACAGGTGCAGCTACTTCTGCAACTGTTTCCTTGACCACTGTTTGTTGAGGTGGTTGCATTACTTGTTCTACGACTTCTTTTTGTGGAGCAGACCCATTTGGCGCATCTGCTTCCGTAAAGAAATAAGCAATGACTGTTCCAACTTCGATGGTAGTGTCTTCAGGATATAAAATTTCGCCCATTATGCCTGATTCTGGCGCAGGAACTTCAGAATCGACCTTATCCGTTGCAATTTCAAGGATAGATTCATCAATTTCAATAGGATCTCCTTCTTTTTTAAGCCATTTTAAGATGGTTGCTTCCATGATACTTTCGCCCATTTTGGGCATCACGAGTTCTATTTTTGCCATAAAGATTTTTGTTTTATTGGAGTATAAACCTCTTTTTTAGTAATGGTAAAAAAAGAACCTATCTTTTTAGACTTTGATATTTTCTGATATATTTCGTTGAAAAGCCTCGTCGTAGCCCTGCTACGCCTACTTTTTTCGCCTTATCTATCAAAAAATCTCTTTGTCTAAAATCGACACTTTCTTTTTTAACCATTACTTAGAGATTTTGTTGCTTTTTCGCTGCAAAATTACCCAAATAAATTAAGTACTGAAAGATAAGTAATGAAAAAAGAATACCCTATCGTTTTAGGCGTCGATATTTTCCGATATATTTCGTTAAAAAGCCTCGTCGTAGCCCTGCTACGCCTTCATTTTTTATCTCATCTATCGAAAAATCTCTTTGCCAAAAATCGACACTTTATTCTTTATCCATTACTAAGTTTGTGATAAAAGTATAAATTCTTTGTTTTGTCTTAGATAGGTGCTTTTTTTTGGAGCGAAAGGTCATTTGCTTCGTCGTGACGGAAAGTCCCGCTATCCATTACAATGGTGAGCAATTGGGCAACCACAAGGGATTGCCCCTACAAGCCAACGCTGCTCACCATTTTCATTACTATCGGGGCTATTTTAGACGGTCTTAACGAGGTAAAGTGATGATAGGTGACGGGTGACAAGTGGTTGTTGATTACCCTAAACAGTTTTTAGAGGGAGCGACCATGCAAAATAGCCCTGATAGCAGTGGTTGGATGCTTGTGTTGGCGATAGATTGGCTTTTCGCAGAATATATTGCGAAAAATGCAAGGCATCTTGGAGATGCCATCCATAAACGGATAGCAGGACCGAGCGTCACGACGGAGCTGTTATCCTTTCGCTCCTAATCTTTTAAAATGCCCAAATGTAAAATACGCCCACCAGATTGATTGACAGGACTGACGCTTTTGCCAATGATAATGCCTTTTTCGGGAGCGGTGTATTTTTGGATGACATCGCCAAAAATGTTTTGAATGGTGGCAATGTGCTGTCCTTTTTCGACGATTTCGGTCTCTTTGGGATGAACGGTCAAAATACCGCCTTGTTCTGTGTAAATCCAGTAGGATTCTTTGCAAAGGACGGGTTGGTCTTCCTCATTTAAATCTAAATCACCTTCATACATACCCAAATCAATGAGCGAATTGTGCATGCCTGACAGTCCTTCTCTTATGAGTCCTTTTTGGAAAGTATTGGGATTGCCCACTTCTAAGGTGATGGCGCAAATACCTTCTGCACTCGCTGCCCCTCTTAATGTGCCATCGGCAGGAGGATTGTGTACGATGATTTGGGCATTTTGTAATAAAGCAAGTTTTTTGGTTCTGGCATCTGACATATCCGCACGAATGTAGTAGGAATTGATGCGCCCAAAACTAGCCGTATGCAAATCAATCAAATAGTCAAATTGCTTGATGATTTTGTTGAAAAACCGATAAGCGTAGACTTGACTGACATTGCCCTTTTGTTTGCCAGGCATAATGTGGTTTAGGTCTGTACCATCATTAAAACGTCTTTTTTTTCTGAAAAAGGAGACGACATTGACGACGGGAACACCAATGATTGTGCCTTTTAAAACACTGACATCTA
>Ga0209185_1000648_pt1 | contig 37720 bp, 57 predicted proteins | sample SidtaG_2_FD_187425 | JGI IMG/M metagenome (GOLD analysis project Ga0209185, IMG submission 187425) | Marine algal microbial communities from Sidmouth, United Kingdom - Sidmouth_Asex2 metaG (SPAdes) (version 2) | ecosystem: Host-associated > Algae > Red algae > Unclassified | place: Sidmouth... | reverse complement strand
TAGTTTAAGGGGGAGGGTAGATGAAAGATCAAGTCCGCTACTTTTTAAAGAACGTAACCCATTTAGTTTTTTCGTGTCTTCCTGATGTATGTCCAAATAAAGGCTTATAGTCTATGATTTCCAAAATTTGCTTTAATGATATTTGAGATTCATTCCATTTAAAGATAAGGGTCCCCATGGGTTTTAAGACTCTCATACATTCGTCAAATCCAGCTTTTATATCCTGCTATCTCCATTGCTGTTAATCCTGTTGACACATCTGTACTGCTTGCTCATCGGTTACTGGTTGATGACTCTCCATAATATGAGGTATGTCATCAGATTTATCGAGCTGCTCGAATAGTTCAGTGAACCGCATTACAAGCTCACCTATAAGTAAGTCGTAATCCTCATCGGGTCTCGCTGGTATGTGCCTTGATATTACTTTTTCTGGACCGAGCTTGTAGAGATTGTCTGTAAGTTTATCTACTCGTTCCGCTAATTGTTTGTTGGTTAATTTACAGAGTCTAAATGATACTATTCCGTTCATAATTATAATTTTAGTTTTTCAAATTCGATATATTAAATTAACAAGTATTTGTTATTATTTAAGTGTTTCGAATTTTACTTTAGTACTTAAATGCTAATCATTCTCATGTTGATATAAGATACAATCATCGCAGGGCCGATCACATGAGAGACAGTCGATATCGCCCATAGGGTCACCCTCTCTGCTGCCTTTACTATCATTCCTGATAGAGGCATAGTAATTGTATACGTAGTAGCTCCCTGTGCATAAAAGGAGGAAGAGGGCGATAATTGAGCTGTGGCCTGTGGTGAGTAGTGGTAAGTATATCATATGTATTTGGCTTATTATTTGAGTGATTTTGGAAATTCTCGCACTAACATGGTTTCAGGTATTTCCATGACTTTATCTATTTGCTTGAAAAAATAAGGTATGCCCCATACTTCACATTGTTTTTTCATAGAGTGGGCCCATTCAAACATAAAAGGTCTTCTCTTATGTCCACTTTCTCCGCCTTGTATAATCCAGGCAATGTTATCAAAGCCTTGTACGGTAGTTATATCTATCAATCCAAGTTGTGGTTCTACTGATAAGAATTTGTTTCCATGAACCTCAAGTAATTGGCTCACTAATATATCATAGGTCTTTTGATCCACGGGAGAGCATCCGAAAAATACATTTTCTGGTGGCTCGTACTTCCATCTTTCAGGGATTAGCTTATTAATATTGCTTGGTCTCTTAGTAAGCAATAAAAATGTTATCCCTTTCCATTGACCGTTTTCTATTCTATCAAAAAAATCTCTTCTAATTGCACCAGTCCACTCCCATTTATCCTCTACTGGATTGTTTATAATCATAGTCTTTTCAAATATGTCCATCATTGATCCAACGAATACTTTGATTTGACGACCTTCTTTTTCTGATTGCTTTTGGTACTTATTGAGATTATGATATGCAGACTTTATTCGTTTCCTTCCAGTCTGATTTCCCCACACATTGTTACCCCATCTTCTAGATAAAGTTTCAGCATAACAATTGTCACACCCTGCGTGAACCTTAGTGCATCCCCACCATAAGTTTACTGTGTGGTCTGTCCATTCTATTTTGCTATTTTTAGCCATTTAAGATAATTTTTATACTGTTTCGATTTTAATCTAATACTCTAAAATCAATGCTTGCTAACTCTAAATCATTAAAGGAGATCGTCATGGCTGCTCGTTGACGGCTGGTAAGCCAATAATCCTTTGTCTTGTGATTCTATCATTTCGAAATAAAATATGACGCTGCCTTCTGTTTCTTCCAGCAGCCCATAGCGCAGCGCGCGTCTCGCATGTGCACTCAGCTCTTTAGCTCGCTTAGCTTGATTCTGCAATCGTGATCGAAAGACCGCCAATGGATTATTACCTTTGAATCGATTACAGTCAGCGCAGCTCGGGTATAAATTATCAATGTGATCCAAATCATCCAATGTCAAATGCTGTAACCTATCTGGTACCGTCCCAGCATTCAGATGATCTACATAGCCTGACTGGGGGATCATATGGTCTACCTCCATTTGATCATAATCGATCATCTGCCCACAATAAGCGCAGCACTCATCATACTTTAAGTATACTGATGCCCTGCATAAATCACTTTGTATTCTTTTCATATCTTTTAATAAACCGAAGATGATATAATGCAAGGCTTGTGTAATGATTCATCATTCATGGCTTCTTCGACTGTCTGGATGTAAAGGGGCTTGTCTTTTTCATCTCTCTCTTCTAAGTCGTATATTTTCATGTGTGGCCACTTAGATTTATGAACATTTGTTACACTAGCGTCCATCCCTAATAAGTCTTCGCCAGTTTCTTCTTTGTAGAAGTTGAATAGCTTCACCAGGCTTTCAGCGGCAACGTATTCTATTTCGCCAGAATCTATTCTGTATAATTGCATTATCTCTAATTTTAAAAAGTTAAAATATCCTATCCTTCGTGTTGTGATTCTACTATATCTGTCAGCCACTTTTTCGGCTTTCGTCCGGTGCGTCGCTTTAGCTTATCGTAGCTGCTCCCTGCGCGGATAGCAGCGAGTACGTCACTATATATATATGATCGATCAGCGGAGCCAGGCATGACGTGAAAAGGGATGCTGTAGAGCCTCGTCATGCAGTCTAGCTTGTGCTTAGTCACGCCTAATCGACTGGCTACCTCCTGCTTACTGATGAGCGCGCCCTGCTGAGGTAGTGCCTCTTTGAGACACTCAGCTACGACGCTGATGATGCCTTGCCTCAGCTCATCTAAGAAGCTGCGCCCGAATATCTGCGCCATCTTCATGGCTCTATGACTTTGACTTCTGGCCCAGCCCCTGGGGTGCATATGATCCTCTTAAGCCTCCCATATGAGCCGTCACGACTCATATGCATGTGTAACTCTATGGTATAGTGTGCTGCCAGCATGGAGCGCATAGAGCAGAATACAGCTGAGCCTATCAGCTCTCTGTAGAACTTGAGGGTATCCAGTGCCAGGCTCATCTGTCTGATCTCCCTGGCACTGGGCTGGGTGAGTGCGTTAGTCTTCATTCGCTACTATTTTCCATGCGCTCAGATTATTCCATAATCTGCCGCCCTCCTCTGGTTTGCGGCCCTCTATGCTGAAGTGTACTGTCACGGACTGGGTAGAGAAAAAGGGGTCTATGAGGTCGCAGCGATCATTAGTCAGCTGAAACCTGATGTACTGCCCGTACTGCCCATTGGTGAGTAGGTGAAACTCCCTGACGGTGAATTTTTCTGATTTTTGCTCTCTCGGGAAGATGTCAATGATGGTTCCTGATAATTTTAATTCCATGGGTTATATTGATATTTTGATGACTGATTAAATATTCTTACGTCTGGCGGCTTAAATTCATTAAAACAATGACTGCCACGATGTCTGTTGTTTGATCCTTAATTTAGATTCATTATAATAGTTAGTGTCTTTATCTCCAGCTACTAAGCTGAGGTTCATTTTTTCAATCTTGTTAAGTGAGTCTACAGCTAACTAAAAAGCCCACCCTCTTTCAGTCTTTCAGACTGATTTGAATAATTCAGATTGTATTCCACAAAAACCATTGCATTCCATAAGGTTTTCGACTGGTCTACCTTTCATATCGTTTATTGATTTGTACTCAGGATAATCGGGATGATTTTCAAGGAACACATTTGTTATACCTGTCGCTTTTGCAACTTTAGATTGGTCTTTCAAGCAAGTAACAGGTTTGCCTTTTAGGTTGGTTAGGGCGTGTTCTATTTTAGCCATTTTTTCAAACTTGTCAGGGTATTCTTTTTGTATCTTCTTCCAGTAGCCTATACCTCCTTGGACGCATCCAGTGTTAAAACAATTATTATTATTAAATCCCAGCTTGTACATTCTTGGTACTTCTATGCCGTATTGTTCCATTTTTTTGATACAGTCTTTTTTAGATAGACAGAACATTAGTAATGGGAATACTGGCACTGATTTAGGGTAGTTCTTTTTTATGTTCTTAGCCCTATTGACCTCCTCTATTTCAAAGCCGAATACTTGGTGAGTGTATTCTGTTTTTCTTTGGAAGTCTAATCTTACTTGTCTCTTTAACTCACTACTACATATTGCACCGTGAGCTACATTTAAAGACTCGAAATCATACCATACATCTTCAATAGAAGAGTATTTTTTGCCTTCACCTATAGCAGATATTTCTTCAATCTCTAAGTCATATAATTTTTCACAGTCTATCTTAAATCTTTCTGTGTCCTCGTCTTCGTTGTGAGTTGCAATGTATATCACCCTGCATCTATCTTTTCCATACAAGCCTATTGTTATCTTACAAGCTATAGCACTCGTAATTCCTCCAGACCACCAGCATATTATATCTTTTTCTTTCATATGTTTCTTGTTCAGCTCCGAAGCATTTTTTTTCCTTCCAAGCAAGACCATTTAAAGTGTACCTATTTCTCTGAATACTGTACCTATCTTATTTTCAGCTAATGCATATTCGAGCGCATACTGCATCCCTTTACTTATGCCATAGTCAACGTAGAATATGTGTAGCTCAGCTACTTCTCTCCAAGCAAGGCCTGCGTTTATGCCTAATTCTCGTTCTTGTGGTATAGTGTCATCTAATATGCCATCCTGCGTATACAGCAGGTGTGATGCGATCGGAGCCTCACCCATAGACAGGCTATGACGTACACATTTACGAGCATATTTAATATTTCGTTCTACATTGCCTGCGTATGGGCTTTCTATGATTACCTTCTTCATGTTATAGTTCTTATGTTGTATATGGTGATCCTCCTTCATCGATATACACTTCAAGTACATTCTCCCTTATTTCTGGCAAGGCACTTTTTACCCCTTCCCAGTGTATATGTGCAAGCAGCGAGTTTGATGACATCTGAATTATATTATCCAGCTTATCAATTAGTTGTCCTAGTTTTTCTAAATTATCCTTTTTCATATTTATTGATTGATATTATGATCAATTGCTTCTTGCTGCTGTCTATTACGCTCCGCATCCTCGGCCTGTAGCCTCAGGGTCTCCATGTTAGCTTGGTGGTCCTCACCCTTCTTAGCTGCTGTGCGCTGGTCCAGGCGTGTATAGGTCTTCGTGGGAGCTTGGATAGCTGGTGTCTGCTGGAGTATCTTATCACTCCAGGAGAGAGACTTCTGCTGCATGTGCTGATGGTGTACGCGCTGCTCCGCATATATGGCCCGCGACTCCCAGTACTTGCTAAACCAGGAGAGGATGCGCTCGATATTCAAATTTTCGTAGGTAGGGCCATATGTGCCCATTACGGCATTACGAAAGACTAGATCTATTTCTGTGAGCTTAAGGCTACTATAGTCGTCTACGATCATCTCAGCTATGAGCTTGGCCATCTCAGGATCTATGGTGCGCTCCATGCCCTTCCAATACCTGGTGACGTTCTTCACGATACGGATGGTGATGAAGGCGCAGGCCTGTGTCTTATTCAGTAGCCTAATAGAGGGTGTCGGGATCTGGAAGACCTTCTCTATATTATTCACCTGCTGGAGGTTCTGGACTATTTCATTAGCTCTAATCATATCTTTACAGTCCCATTTCTTCAAGATCATCGGCAAATTTTTGTAAACGCTGGTCATTACTTTGCGCTGGTGCGGCTGTATGGCCTTGCTTGATGTCTCTGACTTCGTTGGCATATTTTGGAAATTTTAGCTTTGAAAATAACGTGTGTGGGCTGAGCCACCTGCGCTGGAAGGCTGGTCCGCCTTTGCCTTTCACTTGTGTCTGCCTCAGCTTCAGGTCTATCACGTCAATCATCATAGCGCAGCTGTACCCCTCTGTGAGCAGGGCCAGCATGAGCTGGCTCGTGGGATAGTCAAAAGGGTACATCACGTCAGCTACTGCATTGAGGTGATCTATCACCGCTGGGAGTCCGGCCCCTTCGGATTCAGGTACTTGATCAGCCATCGGCTCACCCTGCGCCTGATGCGCTCCGCTCGGCTGCTGCTCGATGGTGACGGCTTTAAGGGGATTCTTTTTATTTTCATAATTAGTCTTATTTCTCCTTCGGCTCTCTACGTATCGCTCGCGCTTCTCTATGCTCCGTGCTACCCAGCTGATCTCATAGCCGCCCTCTACAGCGGTGAGTACATTCATGAGCTCGGCTCGCTCATCATCCGTGAGCTTCTTCGTTAAAAAGTTCAGCTGTGTCTCATTGATGATGGGGCTACGCTTAGACTCGCACATCATCCGGTCATATGCTACCTGGCTATTAGAGCTGAGCATTTGGGTATCTCTGAGGTAGTCGCCTGGGTAGAATAAGAATGCTGGTGTAGACATGTGTGTTATTTTGATTGATGAAGGATTTAGTTACCTCTTGGGAGATCTACCGAATTCAATACGTCCGCTGCTTATATTCTTTTCTGATGTCCATGAGGATACCTTTACTGCTTAGCTTAGTGTGTCCAGCGGCTACCTCCTGATATACTTTCTCCTTAAAGAGCTCATATATTATGGGGTTAGCCTGGTGAAAGCGCCAGAACTCTTCTTTATGCTCGCCCGTGAAGCCTCTGAGCTCGAATATCTTATTATATGGCCTGCGTCCTTTATGGTAGGCCATGAATAGACGCGCGTAGTAGGCTGTGTATTTGTCATTGATTTTAAAGGTCATCTCTCCATGAGTTTATTAGTGAGTGACATGACGGGGAGCTGGTCCATGCTGATGGCTTCCTCCTTAGTGATCTCTTTCATTTCTTTTAGTTCCTGCCAATGCTTGGTAAAACGACCATGTAGCCCAGCTCTTATGTCGCCATAGCTGGTGTAGCCTCTCCACACGTTTTTAAACTTCATATTCCTGTTAGCTAACTGTGTATTTTGATCGACTATGTGGAGCCGATTACGTTTATCGACTAAGTATGAGTAACGAGGGTTCATTGGCTTATGTGTTTATGTAATTTCTGAGTAATTCAATTTCAACATTAGAAGGGTGGTGAGTCGTTGTATCGTATAATTCATCGGGACTTATCCCTATGATGATTTCATATGCTTCTGGAAATTCTAATGCTAATTTTGGAAGAGTTGAAAGTTTAATGATAGCTTGACAGATTTCAATTTCTTTTTGCTTAAACTCTTCTTTTAATATCCTATAATTATATAATTCCTCCTTTAGATCATCGCTGAATATGTCTGATTCTATATAAATAAAATCATGTGAATGTTTTACATGCGGCAATTTCTCTGTAAAATTGATGGGGCTGGTGTCCTGAAAACTTACACAACTATTTTTAAAATATTGAGGATAGACTTCAAAGGCTTCCTGTATCATCTCTGGCAGTGATGATAGATACTCTTCTTTAATCGATTCACGGATATGTTTGAAATTAGCATTTAACTTTACCCCTCTTTTAGATAGTAAACTCTCAGTTACTCTAAGGGCCAGTGAATTAGTTATATTGATCATCAGATTTAATTTCAAAAATTTACTTATTCCTTTTCAGTCCCAGCATCTTCGCTTTGCTGCTGAGTGTGTCCATCTTTCGGAGGCTCTTAAAGTGCTTATTGAATGCGCTGCCAAAGGTCCTGAGGTTAGGGGCTGTGGGATAGTGCTTGATGAGGTAGGCTACTTCGGCCTCCGTAAAGTTCACCCTGGTCCACTTCTGCCCTCGTCGCTGTAGTCCCAGTCTATCATTAGCATACATGCGCAGAGCTGAGGCACTTCTCTTTTTATTGAATGCCTCATTAAATGCTTTGTGAAAATCAGCTATCGTCTTAGCTGCCAGGTAGTGCTCATGAAAGAAGGCTATCTCCTGATCAGAATATCGCAGGCTTCCATTTGGACGCTTGAGATTTAGTTTATTGGCTTTCGCCTGCAGCGTGGCGACGGCCCTTTGTGCTTCGCTAAATCTCTGATTAAAGAGCTTAGCGAACTCGTCAGTGTTTTCAGCCTTAGAGTAATGCTTCTTAATGAAGCTGATCATCTCAGGGGTGTAGCGATTATGTTCACACTTTTTCTTGATCCTGTAGGTCCTCCTGGGTTCGTCTATGATAGGGTTAAAGGTCATTATATGGTGATTATGGTTAAGCCTTTCAATATCTGCATTGACTTTAGGCAATAAATTGGTCTCCTGATGCCTTTGCACCAGGCGACCAACTGCGCTAATAAAAAATGTAAATAAGAATGAAAATATGTCTGTCAGAATCATAGGGATCTCAAGGGTAAGGGTGTGTAAAAAAAATTAACACTATGTGCATATTCTACCCAAAACAGTATAAAATGGTATCTCCCCCATCTATTACTGAATGTTGTCTAAGAATTGAATTGAGAGTAATTAACCCTTGAGATCATAGAGACTACTTTTAGCCCCTCCTATGGTCTGTTTGAAAACCGAAAATGGTTTACGTCTTTGATGTCTAATATTGTGTATACCCTATCTGAGAGTAGTTATGCGCCTTACGTAGCTTTCTCAGCTGCCGCTCTATTTTCTTGATCCGCTTCTTAATGTTCTTTGCTGCTTTCGCTTTGCGCTTTTTATTTTTCATATCATGATCATATGTGTATCATATGAGATTTGCTCGTCATGCGATAAATACCGATTCTGGTTATTGTTCGGTGAGCTTACATCATCTATCTTTGTGATGTAAGCTAGGAAAGAGAAGCTCTCAATTCCTCTTTCTGCTTCTCGATAAAAGCCTTGCGACTTCTGACTATGTCAGCAAGGTGATTATAGATCAGCTCTAAGGTGTTAATGTCGTAGCTTCTTCTGAGGTCATTACGGACCTGCCAGACATATGATGACACCTGTGCTGGAGTGAGATTCATTCGCTTGGCTATGTCAGCCATGTCGAACCTTCGCTTATACACACTTAGCTCATCCCAGAGCTCCAAAAACTTTTTTCTGGATTTTACTTCTGTGTAATGTATCTTACTATCCATGATACAAATTTATGTAATTATTTTTGATGTGTGCAAATAATTAGCACATAAACATGCTAATAAATTAGATATTTTGGAGGATGAGGCTACATACGGTGCTATGAATCAGGTGATTACACGCTTTGATAATTTAGTAGAAAAAATTATTGAAGAGCGGATATATCACTCTAAAGCTGCTCTTTATGCAGCATTGGACATCAATACAGGTAAGATGTCACGCCTCAGAAAAGGGACTACAGATATCGACTATAAGGTACTCTATCACCTAAAATCTAATGTCAAGCAGGTCAATCTCAACTGGCTATTCACTGGTGAGGGGGATGCACTCATCAGCGATCAAGAACAAACATACTCCACGGGCGTAACTGACGTATTGACTCAGCTGGCTAAGTCACCAGCTATACCTCCAGCGGATCCTGTATTAAGTGCTATCTTAGACAATCAACGCGCAATCAAATTATTAATACAAGAAAAACTCACATGAACATACTAAAGCTAATCACACTCTGTAGCCTCCTATCCCTCACGCTGAGCTCATGCGTCGTGCGCAGGCCTGCGCCAGGCTCAGACAGTACTAAGAGCTACTTCGAGCGCTCCGGAGAGGCCTACCCTCTACTGTACATCGATGGTACTGACCTGAATGAGATACCGCACCTGAGGTACCTACAAGTGGTGGGTGAGCGTGCAGGATTCCTGGGGCTGGGTGAGCGTGTGAAGATCAATATAGACATAGGTCAGACCTCTGCCACATGGATGAAGTCAGAGGTGCAGGATGAGCGAGGCTTCCCTCTGCTATTTAATAGCATGGTAGATGTGATGAATGCACTACATGCGCAGGGCTGGACCTTAGAGGATAGCTACGTGCTGAGGGTAGGTGATAAAAGTGTGTACCACCACATATTTAAGAAAAACGATTAGGAAATTAAAGCTGTCGATTTGGTCCTGCTGATTGTTGTAAAAATTTTTACAATTCGAATGTCGGACTCACATTTTTTAGCCGCTGTGGCTTCCAGCTGCTGGGCTGGAGATTTCGATTTCGATAAATTCGACGATGCAAACCTAATTCGAATTTTCTGATTTTCCAAATTTTGATTTTCGATTTTTCATTTTTTTTGAAAATTCTTTTTCTAGATAAATTCTAGAATTCTTGGTACTAGTTTTTCTAGTTCTATTTCTAATTCTATTTCTATTTCTATTTCTATTTCCATATGATGAACATATGTTTTTCATATGATGATCATATGTTCATCATATGTTTATCATATGATAATCGTAAGTCATTGAAAATCAGGCGTTTAATTTTTATAGTGACATTTAGCGCGATCAATAGCGACAAGTGTCGCTAAGAATAGGTAAAAAACGTGCAAAAAGTCTCACGCCATATGTTCATCATATGTTGAACATATGTTATTAATATCCTTAACAATTGTTAATTAAAAATAAGCGCGGCAAATTCAATAAATGTTAACAAATGTTATCATAATTATTTGATTAAGACTAGATACGCGCTCTTTTCGCGCATTAAAAAGCCGTGATTTTGGTGAGCTGGGATGTCATATATCATGCCTGGAGTGTAAGATATACCCCTTTCTGTCTCCCATGTAAGGCCGCTCAGCATGATGATTCTCTGACTATATGTGTGATAATGAGGTGGTATAACAGCCCCTTTTTCGGCCCGAATCAGCCAAAACGTTCTGCATGTATGCGCAGCTATTTGATGGCCTTTTAGCAGCTCATGGTCCCTATGGATGAGCTGGGCAAAGATGCCCTTAATGGTCTCCGTGAGCCGTCCACTGATGGTGTATAATTTAATTTTGATTGTCCCCTGTACTGGTGAGGATATAGCCTCATGGCTATACGTTTGAGTCTTTACGTAATTCATCTGAGTCAATAGTAGTTAAATGGATAAAAAGCAAAATCAGTTAAAAGATGCCTTTATGTCCACTAGATTCAGATGATAAAGATTTCGATTAGTGTATATATAACTGTTAAGTGGGGGTAAGTGTTTAAATGAGGTATTTTAATGGTTATCTATAGATATTTATATAGACAACCGAGAGAATTAACCTTCTTCAGTAGAATAGTGGTCCTTTAATACCTTCAATGATTCATCCTTGATGCGCTTTCTCGTGATCTTGCCATACACTGACTCAGTCGTTTTAATGGATCTATGGCCTAACTGATTCTTTACGCTTTCCATGGAGACACCCCTATCTAGTAGCACTGTAGTCGCAAAAGTGTGTCTGGCCTTATGTGTCGTCAGCTTCTTGTCAATCTGACATATAGTGCATAGCTCTTGTAGATACGCATTCATATGCTGATTACTGCTGACAGGTAGTGCCTTGCCTCCGTGCTCGTCCTGGTAACAGCTATAACGATTTAATATAGCTTTCGCCTCAGGGTAGAGGTATATATGTATCTTCACGCCTGTCTTTTGTCTGGTAGACTCTATCCAAAGATCCCCTTGCGCATCTTTTTTGATCTGCTGCATATGGAGTGTCACTACTCTGCTGTACTCCATGCCTGTATAGCACTGAAAGACGAAGACATCTCTGACCTGCTCCAGCCTAGGGAGCATAGACAAGTCTTTGTGCTCCAGCCTGCCCAGCTCTGCATGATCCAGGTAGACAGTTTCTACCTCCTCCAGCTTAAATTGATGCCCCTTGCAAGGATTCTTAATGTCTATGAGATCCATATAGTTACCATACTCAATGACAGATGATAGCAGGCTGATATACTTCACGGCCATATTATTAGATATGCCTCGTGACCTCAGTGCCTGGTAGAATAAACTGATGTGTGATCGCTTAAGATAGTTGATGCTGATATTAGGAATGTCTTCTATCAGATACCTCATGCACCTCATGTATCTATCCCTGGTGTACTTAGCTGAGCTTTTCACGACTGCTTGGTGTTGATCATGTGCGCTGAATAGATCGGGCCAATTGAATTTTGGCGAATGGTCTGCCTCCATTTGATTTAAAATATCGGTGCTGGTCCAGCTGCTGTCAGCATGTTCGTTATACACATCCATGATTTTCTGCGTGATCAGCTTTATTTTAACGTTTATCTTGTCGCGTTTATCTCGCTGCTTGTCATGGTCCCAGTGCTGCTCTCTTATCAATAGCCCTGTGTTGAATTCAGAGACTCCACGATGACTGATGCGACAGATCAGTGGGATATAATCATGATAGCGAGCCTTATTACGCAGTAAGTACCTTACTTTCATTTGGGGGAGATTTAGTTTATTCATCTAAAATCGTGAACAACTGATAAAGGCTGTTCACGATTTTGTACACGATGAGGGGTTAAAAAAGCCTCAAAAACATCCAAAAAATAGGGCAACTGCCTGATAAAAGAGAGAAAAAGGCCGACAATGTGTTAAATTGTCGGCATTTTGGGGGAGATGGTGACCGGTCTGGGGCCTCCCCAATTCCCATAACACCCTCACCCACAACACCTTACATCCCCCCTTTACTCCTAATGTTCACGAATACGCCCACGATACCTAATATTCGACATCCATATAATGGTGACACATGAAGAGAATAGGTAAATGACATATGTTTGATTTCTATAATATATCACACGGAATCAAACTATGATATTATTAGATGCTGGACATGGAGGATACGTAGAGGGAGTCACCCAGACACCTGATAGAGGGCTGTACAATGGGCTCAGCTCATTCTCAGAGGGAGCATATAATCGTATGATAGTGAGTATGATCGCCTTCAACCTATCCAGTAAAAATGTACCCTTTCATGTAGTGACCCCAGAGAATGAAGACATACCGCTTGGTCTTCGTGTCATGAGAGTGAACGCGATAGCCGGCAAGTACAGGCCACACAATTGTTTTTTACTATCGGTGCATCAAAACGGATATAAGAAAAAAAGTGTATCGGGCTTTGAGCTGTTTACTTCGATCGGTCAGACCAGGTCAGACGATTACGCAGAGCATATCGCATCTCACTTTGAGCGTAGATTCCCGAATCGTAAAAAGCGCTGGTATCAAGTCATTCCAGGGAAACGCTCAAAGGAGGCAAACTTCGCAGTATTGACAAAGACATCTTGCCCAGCAGTACTGACAGAGTGGGAGTTTATGACGAATCCAGCAGGGCGTAAGTATCTATTGTCAGATAAAGGCATATCCGACCAGTCGGGTTTTCTAACCTGCATGTGTATCGATATTCAAAACCAAATCAACAAGCGCAAACTATGATAGAGTTTATCAGATTCGGCCTGTCAGACATAGTCATCATCTACCTATTAGGGTATATGCTCAACATGGGTGTGTTCTATTCTTACAATGATCGAAAAATTGCGGAGCACCATTTTACCACGGCCCTAATTAGCTGGCTAAGCATATTTGTCGTCTTCAGAATATTATTCAGAAATAGGAATAAAAAAAGTGATGAAACTACAAAGTCTTAATAAAGCTACCAGCGCATTCCAAATAGCAGCTGAAGACGATAGGAGTATCCCTGGGGCTATTCGCCCTGAAGTGAAACGAGTGCTTCAGCGACAATGCAATATCTCCGGTGTGCTGTTAGATATCGCATCCTTTGCGAAAGATAATTTTTTTGAAGATAAAAAATACAAGCCTTTGAGGATGTGGCAGGTTAAGCGAGTCGTGAGCTGCGCCTTCTTCTTAGTTGTCGTTACTAAAAAATTATTAGACTGTTTTGAGTGAATTCGACAAATATCAGAAGTGGGCCATACAGCTATCCTCCAGCCTAGATGTGATCAGCCCTAACAAGCTACAGCGCCTACTCAAGTTCAGCTTGAAGAGATCTAACGAAGTATTTGAATGGATGAAAGAGAAGGAGCTGCTAACCACAGATGGCATCAAGCACAGAGTCGACCAGGCCGCATTAGCTAAATTCCGTAAACAACATAATTTATGAGATTTATAATATTTACCCTCTTGATGGTCCTTAGCACCGTCACCCATGCTCAGACTGCTGAGTTTGAAGGCCGTATAGTCACTGACAGACTATCGCTACATAATGATACTACTTCGAATAGTATGACTGATCTGACCCTAAGAAAGGTCATCCAGAGCCACGGCACCATACACGCGGACGGTACTTTTAGTAATCACAACAACATCGATAAAGTCCTAATCCTGCATAACAAACGATATAAGATCTATTTCAAAGACATCTACAGGGATTACCTGCCTACCTGCACAGTGACCCCTATGACACACTCTATTACACGCATCACTAATATGAGTAACACGAGCGTGACTTTTGAGCTATCAGACCACACTGGCATTATATCTGGTGTTTTCAATTATCAATGTAATTAAGATACAAATTTTGATTTCGTCTTTTAAGCGGCCCTACCTGACGCCCGTCTACAGGGCTGCTTTTTTAGATTAATTAATCCCAATGACATTAAAATATACCTTACTGGGCGCATTCCTGACATTGGTCCTGCAATCACTGCAGGGCCAAGTCAGGTTAAAGCAGATAGAACACTCAGATACGATCAATCAGATGATCCTAACTGACACAGATGGCAGACAGTACTATTACGATGCTGACTCATTAGGGATAGACATAGGCATCACCTCTAAGCTGTACGCAGAAGATCAGTCATTGTACTATGTTTTCAATAAAGACACCTCAGCTGTGCTCTTAGACATATGCGGAGATGGAGGAGAGCCAGGCTCTAATGCTGCTGAGACAGGAGGCAGCGGCTGCGATCCCTATACGCTCAATGAGTATAATAGCACATCTAACATAGAGAGCAAGCAGCTCAATTCTGGCACCATAAAAACAAGCTCTATAGTCAATACGCTGTCTGTCAACAACCCATCAGAGTGCCTGCCTATGAAAGGCTTCTATGCGGTAGATGCTAAGTTTCATTTAGCAGGCGCACAGGTAGCATCATATATACTCAGACTCAAGGCCAGCGTAGACTCAGGCCCCTCTACTGTCATCTCAGAGAAACGCATATACTATAATGTGGGAGACTATGAGGGAGACTTTGAGTTGTCTAAGCGCATACCAGTTAATATAGGACCCATAGGCAGTAAGTCAGTCAGCATATTGGCTGAGCTGGAGATAGTAGATTTGGGAGTCACAGCCGATCAGGCAGAATGGATCAGCATAGACATGGACCTATCTATATACGCAAGCTCAAACTTTCAATAATTCAGATAGATGAAGACCATCACCACCATACTACTATTTATATCCGTCACGCTCTCTGGACAGACGTACGCGGTGCTGCCATCCGGTAAGCCAGTCGTCGCGTCGGAGTACGACTTGATTGATACGACATCTTACAGCTCAGTCGCCTCCTTTGAGCGAGGCAAGCGCAGGATGAAGAGGGGGGCTGTAGAAGTATCTAAAGAGCAGAGCGAGCGCATACAGGTCTTATGGGATCACTATGAGAAGATGCTACAGCAGAATACAGGCATCAGGAGAAAGAGATTAAAAAAACTAAAGGCTGTCATACGTAAGGCCATTAAAGAGATAACCAATGAGAAGGTATAGATCCGTGCTGTGTTTCATGTTACTGGCTCCACTCACGATGTGGGGCCAGGTTAATATCACCCCTGTGCACACTTATGACTGCTATGAGGTCATCACCATAGATCGAGATAGAGAGATAAGAGACACTTCAGTCAGGGTGTTCGGCTATCAAGTACAGGCTGCAGGAGGCTACCAGCAGACAGACCCTTACATCAAGTCAATGCATGAGTACGCCTACGACCTTATCAGGAGCCAAGCTCATTCAGACAGTGTCTGGTATGCTTTAGAGACCCAGGCTATTGAGTCAGCCAAGGCGTGTGATACCATCGATATAGCTGATTACTTCATGGACCCCCTCCGGCCTTCTGGTAGCCAAATGGAATTTGAATACATCGACGACATCGAGCTATCTAACTATAGAATCGTCAATACAGTGCAGTGCGCGACTATCGTATACTTTGAGACAATACAGGAGCACAATGATACCTTACATCAGATTATGAATATAGCTGTGCTCCAAGACTCTACGGATGGAGCAGGAGATATACGCTGGTCCTACCCCCTTGAGCTCATCCCTGATAAGAAGGAAAGAAACAAGGTGCTGACTCAGCAGATCAGGGACATCTCAGCTGACATAATCTGTGATATACCTCCCCCTGCCCCTTTTGCGATGATGTGGCACCCCTTGGAGCGTGTCAAGCGCACAGCAAAGCAAAAGAAGGTCAAGATGAATACCTCATCTGACATACACTACATGAATGAGACAGAGCTGATGACTGCTGTCATGACTGGTACCAGAGACAAGAAAAAGAAGGTACAGTCTATCAAAGTAAAGAATGGTAATGTACTCTACTATTCTGGTCTCATAAAGACAGGTAAAGCATATACCGTGCACGACTCTAAGTACACCATAATCATCGGTGGACAGGACATCAGAATAAAGCCCAGTAAGTCATTAACTAATTACACATTTGATATTTACTAATATGAGGATTCTAAAGATCATAGCTATGCTGCTGGTGGCGTACGGGTTATCAGCTCAGGTATCACGAGACACGTTGAGGTATGACAAATGTAAGATAGATTCATTGATTCTATCGGGTAACCTCCTAAAGCTCAAAGGTTCTAACTCAGTCAATCTGGCCGTATTCGATACCGATGCTCAGCAGCTGTTTTATAACGATGGTATCATCACGCTACAGCGAGGGGGGAACATTGATATCAGCTCTATTGATACTGATACTGATACTGATGAGCAGACACTGTCTATTGTGGGGGACTCACTTATCATATCAGGAGGAAACAGTGTTTCTATAGATTCCTTTTTTCCTGATAGTCTGGTCCAAACGCTCACGATTCTTAATGATTCAATATTTATCACTGGAGGCAATGGCGTACCTATTGACTTAGTGGATGTCCAGACATTATCAATTATTGATTCCTTATTATATATCAGTAATGGCAACAGTGTAAACCTTGGCTCAATCATCGCTGGAGCTGCTCAGAGTTTATCAGTGTCTAGTGACAGTATTTACATCTCTAATACTAATGGCATCAAGACACCAAGGCGTAACCTTGAACTAAGAAATGATAGTATTCTCATCAGCTATGGCAATGGCGTTAGCTTAGACCCATACCTCGATAATCAGCAGCTCACCATATTGGGCAATGAACTATTCTTAGAGGATGGAGGTAGTGCCCTTCTACCTATTCAAGATAATTTCTGGACCGCGTCAGGGGATAAGCTATATAATAATACTGGTGTGACTGTGGGGATAGGGACGAGTAACCCTAACAGGAAACTACACGTGCAAGGAAACGTGAGGGCAAGTATTTATGAATTTAACGACAATCAGAATGTAATAATAGGTAACGGACTTAGCCATACGGGTATAGGTAATACGATAGTTGGGTCATTTGCTGCATCGACCTTTAATACAGGAAACAATAACACGATACTTGGCAATTTTGCTGCGCCTAGTTTCTCATCAGGGGACCTAAACATCATAATAGGTGAGTCCCAACTTGAAAATGGAAGTGAGAACATAAGCATTGGCACGGGCGCTGGTCCCCCTGCTTTTAGCGGTACTCAAAATGGAAAGATTTATATTGGAAATGGTAACTTGATCTACGGTGACGTATTCGCTGATTATCTAAAAGTAAATGGCAAACTCGGCCTCCTCAATCACATAGAAGACAGTAATCAAAGCATAGGCAGCACAGGCCAGTACCTCAGCCGCGACGCAGATGGGGTTATCTGGTCCACCGTACCAGCTAACAATGACAACAGTTCTACTAATGAGATACAGAATCTCTCACCCAGCGCGTCTGGCACTAATCGCACGATCGCAATCGACAAAGGAGGTACTAATGCGACCTTCTCCATCGCTGACAATGATAATGTGATAGGTAATGAGTATCAAGATTTGTCACTGACAGGCAATGACCTATCTATGACTAACAGTAGCATAGTGGTCCCATTGGCCGGCTACTTAGATAACACTAATCTGACTCGCGAACAAGTGCAAGACCACATCGAGCCCATGCTCTCAGGCAATACCGAATCTGGGATAAATGTCACCTACGATGACGATGACAATGAGATAGATTTTATCGTGAATTTTCCTGCCAACAACGATAATAGCTCATCTAACGAGATACAGAACCTCTCCCCCAGCGCGTCGGGCACTAATCGCACAATCGCAATTGATAAAGGGGGCACTAATGCGACCTTCTCCATCGCTGATAACGACAATAGCTCATCTAATGAGATACAGAATCTCTCCCCCAGCGCGTCGGGCACTAATCGCACAATCGCAATTGATAAAGGGGGTACTAATGCGACCTTCTCCATCGCTGATAATGACAATGTGATAGGCAATGAGTTTCAAGATTTGACTTTCTCTAATAATAATTTGTCCCTGACGAATAGCTCAACAAATATATCGCTGGCTGGCTACTTAGATAACACTAATCTGACTCGCGAGCAAGTGCAAGACCACATCGAGCCCATGCTCTCAGGCAATACAGAATCAGGTATAAATGTCACATATGATGACCTGAACAATGAGATCGACTTTGTTGTGAATTTTCCTGCCAACAACGACAATAGCTCATCTAATGAGATACAGAACCTCTCACCGAGTTCGTCGGGCACTAATCGCACGATCTCAATCGATAAGGGAGGTACTAATGCGACATTTTCAGTTGCTGATAATGACAATTTGATAGGCAATGAGTTTCAAGATTTGACTTTCTCTAATAATAATTTGTCCCTGACGAATAGTTTAACAAATATATCGCTGGCTGGCTACTTAGATAACACTAACCTGACTCGAGAGCAAGTGCAAGATCACATCGAGCCGATGTTGTCGGGCAATACAGAATCGGGGATAAATGTCACATATGATGACCTGAACAATGAGATCGACTTTGTTGTGAATTTTCCTGCCAACAACGACAATAGCTCATCTAATGAGATACAGAACCTCTCACCGAGTTCGTCGGGCACTAATCGCACGATCTCAATCGATAAGGGAGGTACTAATGCGACATTTTCAGTTGCTGATAATGACAATAGCATCATCAATGAACTTCAAAATTTAGCATTCAGCTCATCTAATAACATACTATCAATTTCCAGTAAAAATGACGTTGATCTTTCTAGCTTAGCAGGAGGTCGCAGCGACGAGAGCATAGAAGATTTGGTAGGCGACATGGTAGTGTCTAACACCGAATCAGGTATTAATGTATCATATAACGACACCAACGGAAAGCTGAACTTTTACGCCAATGACGTGAGTGGCACTAATGAGATACAGCAGCTGACAAAATCAGGCAGGAATATCATTCTGAGCGGTGGAGGTCAGGTGCTTGACGATGTCCTAAGCAGCGAAAACGTACAAGATATAATAGGGGGCATGGTGAGCAACAATGTTGAATCTAACATTAATGTCACCTACAATGATCAAAACAACCGTCTTGATTTTTTTGCCTCAGGAGGTAGCGCACCGAGTCTATTGTTTGATAGCGCCACATATACCAAGGGTGGCGGTAGTACATCAGTAGGGGGCTCGTATAGCCGTTTGAATTTTGGTGGTTTAGGTTCCTCTACAGGGTCTACGCTCAGCCAGACCAATAGTAGTGAGATAAACATGTCTGAAGATGATTATTATAAGATCACCTTAGACTTAGAATTTGTTGGGAGCGGATCGAATGAAAATACAGTGTATATCAGACTATTCTACGTCTCCAGCGCAGGTAATTCAGTTGTCGAAGAGTGGAGCCATTATGTTCATAATCCCACTGGCCCTGCTAGTGATAAGTCACATTTTTCAAGCACGTTGACCAAGTACCTTAGGGCAGGATCTAAGCTATTCTTAGAAGTCAGAAAGGATAACTCTGGCTCTGATGTCTCTGTAGTCGCTGACTCTACATTTACCGTAAACCGATATAAATTAAATTAATGGGTAACCTTTTGACAGATATAATTAAAGAGCACAGCGGCCAGGTGGTGATCATTGCAGGATCTATCATTACAGCTGTGGTGGGCTATTTTGGCGTCGGTAAATATCGAAGAAAAAGCGAAAAGGAGTCCATTGAGATGGAGAGCGAAAGCAAGATCAGGATACAGCTCCTTAAGGTGAACGAAGAGCTATCAAAGGTTTTTGATATGCATCTAGAGGCCTCCAAAAAGCACCACACAGCAAGGATAGAAAACGTGAGACTCAACTCCCTGATACAGTCAATAAAAACTAACTGTGATAGCGACTGCTTGACTTCCCTATTACATGCCATTGATAACAAAAAAGTAGTTGATATAAATGAAAAGTGAGTTAGAATTATTACGAATCATAGAGAAAAAGGTCATTGCATTAGGCTCGATTCAGAACTTCACTAACCTGATTACCTGGGACGCTATCTATGATGACAAGTGGAAGCAAGGGCAGATGATGGACCTGCATGGTACCCTTAATATCAAGGTAGTTAGTAATGATTACCACATGAGGTTTGTCACGATCATACCCCCAGGCAAAGGCTTTACACCTCCTCACTTTCATGATTACGTAGAGGTATGTACGGTCATCAGGGGCGAGCTACACGACTCCCTCACTGGCATAAAGACAGGAGAAGGCGAAGAGCTTGTATATGACTCCATGGAGCCCCACGAGCCAGAAAACGTCTCTAAAAACGATTGTGCTTTATTCGTCGATTTCGTAAACACAGACGACAAGGACAAGGCATTAGAATTCCTAAAGACATTCAATTTATTCAAATCATAAAAATACTTACTATGGCAAATATTAAGGAAACAAAAGAGGCCCTCAGCTTTGGCTTCGATATCTTAGATCTATACTCGGAGGTTTTCTCTGATAAGAAGATTCAGATAGATGACCTCTCCCCCGTACTAGAACTTATAATGGGAGCCCCTCAAGCGATCAATGGGGCTGAGAACATCATTAAGGAGCTGATGGACCTGGATGATGCTGAGCGTGTCGAGCTTAAGGTGCTCATAGCTGATCGCTTTGATATTTTATACGATGAGGCAGAGCCCCATTATGAGCAGATCATGTTTGATGTGCTCAGCCTCACAGCCTCTATCACTAACCTTTTTATGATCAAAAATAAGATCGTCAATGAGCCATCATAAGACTTTAGTTGTTGTATTCTGTTTATTGCTCTTCTATGCGATAGGTGGCTGCGCACTCATTAAGAATAAGGTAGGGGGACAATCAACAGCGTCCCCCTGCCCTTATCAATGCGGCTTTGGATGTGAGACTATCACTCCGATTGTTACCATCCCTCTAATCAAGTTTGAAGAGCTCCAGGAAGAGTACACAGAAGGTATCAATGTTGCTATCAGGTTTCACTTTGATGAGGCAGTCTTGTCACCTATCACCAGGGACTCAGCAGTATTCAAGATGCTGGGTGATGTCAACTCCTCGTTCAGAGGATTGATCGACTTCACACTGCCACCTGATAGCCTTTATTACACGTCCAGTATAGGTAAGTCAATAGAACACTACATGGCTGACCCAGCGTACAATACGAAGGAGTTATCAGTTCACGCTGATGATACGGTGATTAATGTGTATGTCCTCGAATCATCGGGATATCTGAATGGCTTCACGTTCCTCCCAGCTGACTGGATGGATAGAGAATATGATCATCGCTGGAATTCTATATTTCTTTCGGAGACCTCTACACATACTAATACGATCAGTCATGAGCTCGGCCACTTTTTTGGTCTGAGACATACATTCTATAAGCGAGAGCTACACAACTGTGATGACGTAGACAATAATAACATGAGCTATCTGCAGTGCAGGACAACCTTCACTGACGCACAGATAGACACGATGGCCACAGTATTAGTAGAGAAACGCTCATACTTAGTTCAATAACTGTGCTGGAAAAGAAGTTTAAAAAGCCACCCTGGCAGAAACCTGCACCAGTGAGAGACAAGCCTGTGTCAAGTGATTATCCTTTTTATAATTCACATAAATGGCGCAAGCATTCTCTCGCTCGAAGGAAGCGCCACCCTACGTGCGAGTGCTCAGCATGTAGAGTGTCAGACGATCCATTAGATGCGACTATGACAGACCATATCATCCCTATCAGGATAGGAGGATCCAAGTTTGACGAGAGAAACCTGCAGTCAATGAATAAGCTCAAGTGTCACCAGATTAAGCGACAGAAAGAGAGCCAGGGCCTTTACGAAGCACATGTATACAATGAAAACAGCGAGAAGGTTTCTGCACGTAAGTTTAACGAGGGGGTAAGGGGGTCTATTAGCTATTCTTAGCCCCTCTCAACAACGTTGCATTAGTCGTTCTCACGAAATTGCAAAATTCTGTAAACTGCTCACATGGCAAAAAAGAGAGGGAGGCCAGTGCTTCCAAAAAAAATAAAAGAGAGGCGCGGCACTTACAATAAGACCAGGCATGAGGCCAGCCAGAATGACCCAAAGGGAAAAAAGATTATCTCGATGTCTTTTGCCCCAGACCATCTTTCCGAAGCGGCAAAAGTTCAATTTGAATTCTTGTATGAAAAGTTAAATAATATTGAGATACTAAGAGATGAAGACCTGGAGGCCTTGGCTCACTTGGCTACTATACAGGCAGATCTGAGAACTATAACTAGCCAATGTAACACGGCTGAATTTTTAATGAAAGGGGGACGCGGCAACATGGTTCAAAATCCGATATTCTTACTGAGGAGTAGGATGATAAAGGAGTCATTGGAGCTGGCTTCTAAGTTTGGTATTACTCCATCGGCCAGGGCTGGTCTGAAAATTCCTGCAATAGAAAACGAAGGGGGTAGGTCCTCTGATGAGGCTGACGAATTTTCAGATGTATGATAAAAAAAAAGTTGCTTCCAAAATATGACAAGCGGAAATACTATTTTGACGAGGTAGCAGCTGAGCGTGTAGTCAAGTTTGTAGAGAGTTACTGCACTCACGTGCAAGGCCAATTGGCAGGTGAGCCGTTGATCTTATCTGAGTGGCAGAAGAGGGATATCATCTACCCTGTTTTTGGAGTCAAAAAAAAATCAACTGGGTATAGGAAACATCAGGTATGCTGGGTGGAGATACCGAAAAAAAACGGGAAGTCTACACTTCTTGCTGCTCTGACATTATTCATGCTGTGTGCTGATGGTGAACTTGGCGCAGATATTTTTGGCGCAGCCGCAGCACATGAGCAGGCAAAGATCATATTCGGCTTTGCGAAGCAGATGGTGAAGCAATCTAAGTTCTTATCATCAAGACTTAACGTGATGAGTGGTAGCATTGAGCACATCAAGTCCAACTCAATGTATAAAGCTATATCAAGCACAGCAGACACTAAGCATGGGCATAACCTGCATAGTGTGTTATTCGATGAGCTACACGCCCAGCCTACTGATAAGCTCTGGCACTCGCTCTATAAAGGTACTAGCTCCAGAACGCAGCCTATCACCTGGGTGATTACTAACAGTGGGTATATTAATACATTCGCTCATCAGATGCATGAAAGGGCGTTGAAGATTCAGAGTGGTGTCTTTTACGAACCCTCCTGGCATGTTGTGATATATGGCATTGACGAAAAAGATGACATCCACGATCCGAAGGTATGGGACAAAGTAAATCCTGGTTTCAATGAATCACTAAAGCGCTCCATGGAGGCAGGCTCTAGAGAGGTTAAGCAGATGCCAGGATCGGAGCCAGAATTTAGACGACTCAGACTAGGTCAATGGGTAGGAAATGTGAATGCTTGGATATCTGCGAATGTGGTAAAAAAATGTCAAGTGAACATCAAGCCTGAGAAGCTGGCTGGGCGTGATGCCTACGGAGGATTAGATACGGCATACGTGAATGATCTTTGTAGCTACTCGCTTTTGTTTCCTCCACTGGGGAAGAGTCCAACAAAGAAAGACCCTTTCATTTGGATGTGCTACCAATGGCTGCCAGAGCAGCGACTATATCAGCGTATGAATGATGATAACACCAACTTCAGACTATGGCATAAGCAGGGGCATATTAAAACAGTGCCGGGTAACGCTATGGAGTATGGACCTATGCATGAGTTTATACTCCAGCTGCACACGGAGTACAAGATACTCAGCAACGGATATGATCCATGGAAGGCGTGGGGCGTGGTATCTACGCTGCTGGAGGAAGGTATCAATATGCAAAAGTACAGGCAGGGGCCCACTACTATGGGTCGGGTCATTGACTTCGTAGAGGTTCTGATTATGAAGGGGCATATACAATTCAGTAATCCTGCGCTGGCCTGGCAGATGGATAACGTCAGAACATATAGTGACCGAAACGGAAATAGGTGGATGGACAAGGCTAAGTCTAAAGACAAGATCGATGGGCCAGTATCACTTTGCAATGCCATATGTGATTACCTGACTCAGCTGGAAGCAGAACCAGTGCCAGAAATGCCTGATGATTACAAGATGGAATTTTTTACAATAAACTAAGCGATGACGACTGAACAATTTATAAATGAATTCTATCGGATACTACACAAGTTTAGTTTTCATTGTGATGCTTATGAGGTGCTGGAGATCAGACACGCCAGGGAGTTTGGGTATCGGAAGTATAAAAATTATGATTCTTTCAAATCGGTGAAGTCTCGTAAAATCAAATGAGAAATAAATGCAGTATGTGCCAAAATTTCACATACTGCATTAGGTGGAATGAATGTTAAAGCAGATACACAATAGGCAGTTGTAAAGAATATAGTTACAACTGGAATAGATAATGGGAATTAATCACGTCCAATCATGTGCAGCTCTCTAACTACCATTCCATTTTTTTTATAGGGTAGCTTTTGGCGTTTGATTTTATCGTTGGCTGACCTGTATGATAATTTGTGAGCTTTACAAAGTAACATTAGGTTTGAATAGTAAAGCTCTTGGCTTTCTGATTTTAGTTTGTAGAATCTCATTATTTAGTTTAAATTACTAACAAGGTGTTGCGTCAATTATATCACAATTAAGGATTGAATCAGAATCCCACTCATTACCAGAATCTATCTTAGCTACTTCATAACCAGTTATTTCAGATAGAGTTTTTTTAACATGATCCGCATTACTTAATTCATCATTCATAAAATCAACAATTTCTTCTAATGTTATTTTCCCTGTTTTAATTGCTTTTGATACTTTCATTATAATTTACTTTTTACTCTCCGCTTAATTGCTTCGATGATGTAAATATAAGAATTATATTGACATAATACATCATTAAATGGAATTAATATTAATTTATTTACATAAATTAACATTTGTTAATTTTTAACTTTCGAAATAGCATCATGAGTGACTAACGCCAAAGTCGGAAAAAGAAAAATATGAACTGGACAAAAATACACGAAGACGATATGCCTCTAAGTGGTGAGCCTATAGACATACTAACAGGAGTTAAAATACTTTATGGATATACATTAGAGTGGGATAACGATATTAATTACCACTTTGAATCCATAAAAACTGGCTTTGTAGTATCTGAGGACGCAGTAGATGAATGGAGATACCAAAGGATAGTGACGCTCCTATATAAATAATTAGCCCCATACATGCATATAATATGTAGGTAAACAGCTCATGAGGTGAGCTGCTATAAAGACATATATATTTATTCTTTATATGTCAGAGCAGCGTAATATAAGTTTTGCGAATGGTGGGGACTGGACATCTCTGTTTGCAGGCTATGCCACTAAGGCAGGTACGCCTATCAATGAGAATAGCGCGCAGCGCATCAGCACAGTGCACCAATGTTTGGACGTAGTGAGTAGGACTATCGCCTCCATCCCGTGGCATTTGAAAAAAAATGTTAATGGGATCAAGTCATCAGCGAATGACCGCGCAGAAAGCAGGCTGCTAAAGCGACGTCCTCACCCTCACTACAGCTCATACATATTCAGAAAGCTACTGGTGACATCTATGATGACCAAGGGGGTAGGCGCAGCTAAGATCGTAAAAGATGGTCAGCGTATCGTCAGCTATGGCGTCAGGAATGCCAGCAACATCCTGCCAGTCATCAGCCCTAAGACTGACGAGCTATACTACTACGACTACAGCAAGAATGAGATAACGCATAGTGATGATATGATCTATGTATTAGCCCACAGTCGCGACGCTATTACCCCTGTCTCAATCATTAACCTGCATAGAGATGGGCTGGGCACTGCTGCTAAGCTGGGAGATTTCGCCTCTGAGTTTTGGAAAAATGGAACTTTCATAAATGGATTCTTAGAGACTGAGGGGACGCTTAACAAGGATCAGAAGATGACCTTAAGGGCTGAGACGATACAAGGGCTGGGAAAGAATGGAGGTATAGGATTCTTAGAGTTCGGAATGAAATTCAAAGCTGTGGGGATGGCTATGAAGGATGCGGAGTTTATCGCATTTCACAAACATACAGTGACTGATATCTGTCGAATGTTTGGCGTACCGCCTTGGATGGTGGGCCACTACGAGAACTCAAACTTTAAGAGCTCAGAACATATGATGCTCTCATTCGTGAATAACACGGTACGTCCTTATGCCAACCTGATAGATGAGGAGTTCACCTATAAGAGCTTCGATGTGCGTAATCTGGAGAACATCTACAGCAAGCTGGAACTCAAGGGACTGTTACAGGGTGACATTAAGACTAGAGCTGAATTTAATAAAATGATGCTGGGGGTAGGGCTGTATGATATCGACGAGGTACGCGCACTGGAGGACTTGAACCCTCTCCCCGACGACTTAGGAAAAACGCGACTGGTACCTAGTAATATGATCTCACTTGACCATATCGAGGAGTTTAGTAAATCACTGGCTGAAAAAGTAGCTGCCAAGATGGAGCAGGCCGAAAAAAAGGAAACTGATGATTAAAAAATTACTATCAACTGAGCAGCGCACGATAGATGAGGAGACACGCACAGTGACCTTCTGCATCTCTGATGAGACTGAGGATAGACACCGCACCATCATCAAGATCGATGGCTGGGATCTTACTGACTATAATAAAAACCCCGTCGTTCTCTGGGGCCATAAGTCGCACACTGATAATCCTGATATGGTGATAGGGACAGGGCGAGTCTATCGAGAAGGCAATAAGCTAATGGCTGATGCGACTTTCGAAACTGAGGATGTGAACCCTTTAGCAGAAAAGGTCTTAAAAAAGATCATCGCTGGGACGATCAGGATGACATCAGTAGGCTTTGACCCAACAGAATATCGATGGGGCTACAGTGACCTGGGGGAAGATCCTGACAAATTCTACTATGCTAAGCAGTCACTATTAGAATTCTCAATAGTGCCCATCGGCTCTAATCCTAATGCGCTGATCCAGAAAAGCATAGACACGATAAAGCAGCACATGTCTGACGCTGAGCGACCTGAAGATATAGAAGAAGAGCAACGTAATCATAAAGCAATCAGTATTGCATACGCTTTGCAATAATTACTAATTATTTAAAAAAATCAAATTTCAATCGATGAAAAAACAATTATTAGAGTTACAGCAGAAGCGTACCGCTAAGGCTGAGGAGCTCAAAAGTATCATGGCCATCACCAAAGGGGTAGAAGCCTCAGAGGGCGTCGAAGCTGTAAAGGCTCGCTCCCTAAAAAAAGAGGAGAAAGCTACACGTGATGCGCTCACCACTGAGCTGGAGGCGATAGATGAGCAGATCCGCGAGACGGAGGCTAATATCAAAGCTGATGGCCTACTCGCTGTACAGACCGTCAAGCGAAAGGTAAAAGAGCAGCGTGCGACTGAGATCTCTAAAGTATCTAAACGGTACAGTATACTGAGAGCCATGCGCGCTAAGATGGAAGGTAGAGCACTGGAAGGGCTGGAGCTGGAAATGCACCAGGAAGCTGTACTCGAAGCGACAGCGTCAGGCAATAATGTGCGCGGTATAGGTGTACCCTCTGCACTGATCTCAGTGGAGAGTAGAGACTTGACTGTAGGTACTGCTGCCACGGCTGGTAATCTGGTTGAAACAGAGTACGGAGAGTTCATCCCTGCCCTGCGTCCGAAGCTAAAAGTGATGGAGATGGGTGCTAGTGTGATGACTGGCCTAGTCGGAAACATAGAACTAAAGAAGCAGACTGGCGTGGCCACAGCTGAATGGGCTGGAGAACAAACGACCGCTGTAGAAACCGAGCCCTCATTAGATAAGTTTACCTTATCTCCTAAGAGGCTGGCTGCGTATACTGATCTCAGTACTCAGCTACTCATGCAGAGCAGTATTTCTACAGAAAACTGGATACGTCAGGAGTTATCAATGGCGATAGCTAGAAAGCTGGACTCTACGGCTCTGAATGGATCAGGTACGGGTAATCAGCCTTTGGGCTTATTGAACTTTGCTGATATCAATACAGTCGCTATCGGAGCGAATGGTGGAGCCCCTACAAGGGAGAAGCTATTAGAGATGGCAAAAGAAATAGCGGTAGAGGATGCTGACATAGGAGACATGGCCTTCCTGCTCACGCCTGGCGTACGCTACAAGCTACAGACGACTAAGGTAGATGCTGGGTCAGGGCTATTCGTCTGGAATAATATGGCAAATGACCTATTAGGCTATAGAGCTGAGGTAAGTAATAATGTGCCTTCTGATCTGACTAAAGGTACCGGTACTGATCTCAACGCTATCATATTCGGTGTGTGGAATCAGCTAATCATAGGCCAGTGGGCTGGTGCTGACATTATTGTGAATCCCTACACGAAGGCTAAAGAGGCGACGGTGGAAATTGTCGTTAACTCCTTTTGGGACATTAACAGCAGACATGATCAGGCTTTCAGTGTCATCAAGGATGCTGACGTAGCTTAATCGCATATGAAGACAAATTATCATAACACGATGCTGGGTAAGTATGACGATGCTGCCCAGCATCATTATCTAAAAAGAAAACATGGCAGACGCAAAAAAGAAAAAGGAAGAGGCAGAAAACAAGAATGTAGAAAAGAGTGCACCAGCGACTCCTGCGAGTGCCAAGCGGAAGAAGGGAGGAAAGAAGGTTAAATTTTTAAGAAGTCCTACCGGGCTTTTTAATCTGGCCTATGGAGTCGGTGACACCATGGAAGTCACTGATCCTGAGCTATTAGAAGCGATGCTGGAAGCTGGAGTGTGCACCACTGAGGTATAGGCTAATGAGGCATAACATAGATATCAAGACTGTCACCCCAGCCAAAGAGCATATCTCATTGGATCAAGCTAAATCATTCCTGCAGCTGGATGGCTATAGTGATGAGGACGAGCTGATACAGGAGCTGATAGGTGCGAGCAGAGAATATGCTGAGCAGTTCACCAAGCGTCTATTTGTCAAACGACAGGTGACAGAGTACAGAGATACTTTTGATGAGCCTCACCCAGTGCAGACGTCATATAGAGGACAGACGATTCACACTTGCTACCCCATCTCAGCTATGTTAGACATCAGCTACATCTATAATAACACTGAAGAGACGATGACTGCTGAGAGCTACCAAGCCGATGTGCAGGGCAGCACGACGATCATAGTGCTGAATCAGGGGTACAGCTGGCCCATTACTGACGCTGGTATAGGCAAGGTGATTCTGAGATATGAGAGCGGCTATCCGGTCACTCCAGCTAAAGTCATCATCGCTCAAAAAAAGCTGATCCGGACCTGGTATGATGAGCGCTATGATGGCATCAGGCGACACCCCAGTATGGTGGATAATCTACTCGCATCATATATTCGATATCACTGATGAAAAATAGCTATAGATCACATATCAGGATACCAGCATTTGACAGGAGAATCAAGATACAGCAGTATGTAGAGCAGCGCACACTGTCAGGGCATGAGAAAGTAGAGTATGTAGACCTGGTAGAGATATGGGCTTTTAAAATGATACCCAGCCTGAACTCTGTAGGCAGCAGTACGGAGGACTTAGAATCTATGCGAGAGACGCTAACGGATACGGTGATATGGTACATCAGGTGGAGGCCCGGCATAGACGCTAAGATGATAATCTTAGATGAGACAAGTAATAGATATGACATCACGGGCCTGTCAGAGGTGGGGCGAAAGAAGTACCTAATGATCAAAACATTACTGCATCAATGACCACTATAGAAATAAATCATGCTGATGTAAAGCTGCTCAATGAGAAGATAAAAGAGCTCGCTAATAGCCTGGATGACAAGACAGTCAGAAAGATCATGCGAGTAGGTGCGAAGCCTTTCATTAAGGCTGCAAAATCAGCCGCTCCTGTGGCTCGTCGCAATGTGCATAGGTATAACACACCTAAGCTCTCAAAGAAGAAGAAGGCTCCTAAAGGGATGGGTAAGATAGTGGCAACCTACACGCCTGGCAATCTGAGTAGGTCTATTAGAGCACTGCCACTGAGGCGACTGAAGAAAAGCATCATCGTGGGTCCAAAAAAGGGCGCGAGGGGTGCACAAGGAGTATTCAAGGGGCGTAAAGTAGATGGATTCTACGCGCACCTGGTGGAGTTCGCCACGAAGCACAAAAAGGCTACGCCCTTCATAGCTCCCTCATGGAAGCGCACCCTGCCCCAGGTACTGTCTAAGATAAGCAAAGAATTAAAAAATAGAATATTAAGTGTTGCCAGATGAACTATAACGAAGTAATATACGGCATACTCTCTAACAGCCCGAATATAGTAGCAGCGGTAAACAAAAGAGTATACCCTGTCACTATCGCGCAGAATAAAGACTATCCAGCTGTCGCATTCACTAAGCGTATAGAGCCAGTGAACACGAAGGGTGCGCGTAATAAGATAGAGGATGTCATGATCATCCTGTACTGTGTGTCTAATAACCTAGATCAGGCTGACGAGATAGCACAGATGATACGTACGTCATTAGATCGCCTGGATAAACTGAGTGTATCAGGAATCAAGGTGAGTAGCATCACATTCGTCGGTCAAGATCATGAGCAATATGACCAGGAGCTGAATGTCTACCTGGTACCACTAACTTATAAAATCAGAATAATCATATGAGAATACTAGTAGAAGAAAAGATAGTCTGGTATACCGGAGCGACACTGGACAAAGGGCGGTTATTGAGGGCTAGTCCGGACAGCGTCGGTAAGATAAAAGAGGACTACGGGGACAAGGTGACCGTGTGGCCTAACTGGCCAGCTCCTCTGGTGAAGGTAGAGAAGAAGAAGAAAAAAGCAGCTGAGTAAAGGGTGCAGGTGAGGAGGCATACACGGGTATATCTAGACTTCATGCGCTACGCTTATGATAACCATGGTGTAACAGAATTCGTGCCCTGTGAGATATGCGGCAAGATGGCGGTAGACATCCACCACATCATAAATAGGGGTATGGGAGGGACTAAGAATGTAGAGCGTGACCACATCAGCAATCTGATGGCACTGTGCAGAAAGGATCACCATGATTATGGTGACTACCCTCAGTACGTGGAGAAGCTGAAGGAGATACACCAGCTCATCGTGTCTAATCGCCTGAAGGAGATAAAGGGCATGACTGAGCACTACCTACGCAGGAAAAGATAGATTATAAATAAAAAAACCTAAAAAATATGACTCAAGGAGTAGTAGACGTAAAAGACTTGACCTTATTCGTAGATGTAACGGGGGGGGCAGGTACTAAGGTAGCTATAGGCTGTGCTACTGATGCTCAGCTGGAGGTATCAAGCGACCTTAGAGAGATTCTCTGCAAGGACACAGGCGGTGGAGTAGATTATAAGCCCTCTACCATCCGCTGGACTGGGAGCGCATCCGGACTATTCGCATTTGACGCAGTACTAGGTGGTGTGGACTTCTTAGACTTGATAATAGCAGGCACTAAGTTGGTTATCAGGTTTGGCACAGATGAGAGCGGTGACAGCTACTGGGAGGGCGATGCGCTGATATCCTCAGTCCCTATCAGCTCATCAGGAGGTGCAGGTGAGAATGTCACTTATAGTGTCTCATTTCAAGGTATAGGTGTACCTGTGAAAGGCTTCAATGCATAGAGATATAAAGATGTAGATTTTGTTCGTATGAAGGTGGCGGCAGGTAGTTTTAAGAGGATGATGCCTGCTGTCCACCCTTCATGCGCACAATTCAATTAATCATTACGAATAAAATCAAAAATGAGATGGTAAAACATACAATACTCCTAGGAGGGAAAAAGTATCCTGTATCGCTGAATCTGATCGCACTAGAAGAATACCAGCTAAGGGAATCTATCAAAATGGAAGATTGGGAGACTTATCTGAATTCAATCGGTAATACGCTCAGGCTACTACACTTCATGCTAGAGTATGGAGCCAGAAGAGTGGGTAAAACACTAGATATGTCACTGGACGATCTGGCTGACCACGTCGGCATGAATACTGCTCTGGTGAGTAAGACGATATTTCTCTTTTTCCCAGAAGCGGACAAAGGAAAAAAGCTAAAGCGGTCAAAGGTATAGTTCAGCCTAGTAAACCTTTGACCTTTGATGATATGGTCGGCCTATTCTGTGGAGAGATGGGCCGCTCCATATTAGAATATAATGAACTGACTCTTAAGGAGTATCACCTGATCGTCAGCGCATACAGGAAAAAAGAAACTGAGCAATACCAGCAGGCATGGGAGCGTACACGCTGGATAGGTTATATCAGCTTATTGCCTCATCAAAAGAAAGGTAGGCGCATGAAGCCAGCCGATATCTTAAAGTTCCCCTGGGAGGAGATGGGATCTCAGCAGGAAAAACGGCAGAGCAGAGCTGAGGTAAAGGCGATGTTAGACCGAATCAATAAGCGCGATAATACTGCTTATAAAATAAAAATGACTGATGGGTAAGACACTAGCAGAACTGAATGTAAAGATAGGGGCCAGTGCTAAGGCACTTAATGACACACTATCTGCAGCCCAGAAGCGGCTTAATAAATTTTCCAGGACAACGGGAAAGCTGGCTAACTCGATCAATCAAAATATCACGCTGCCCTTCGTGGCATTAGGTGCGGTATCCCTCAAGAATTTTGATGCACAGCAAAAAGCTATAGCGAAAATAGAGACGGGACTGCAGTCAACAGGTAACGCAGTCGGCAAAACCTCAAAAGAGCTACAGGAGCTGGCCGCACAGCTACAAACTAAAAGCCTGTACGGTGATGAAGACATTCTAGAAAATGTCACCTCACCACTGCTCACCTTCGTCAAGATCCAAGGCGACGTATTCGATGAGGCGCAGCAAAATGTCATCGACTATGCGTCTAAACTCAATATTGATCTAAAATCAGCAGCTCTACAAGTGGGTAAGGCTCTTAATGACCCCGTAAAGGGAATTAATGCATTAGCTAGGGCTGGTGTGCAATTCTCAGACGAGCAGAAAAAGCTGATAAAGATACTGGTTGAGACAGGCAGGGAGGCTGACGCTCAGAGGATCATCATGAAAGAATTAGAGATCCAATTTGGGGGGACGGCTGAGGCGGTATCCAAGACTGGTCTGGGTCCTGTGCAGCAACTAAAAAACCAACTGGGCGACCTCTCAGAGTCAATAGGGGCCATACTACTACCCTACGTGCAGCAGCTCGCGCAGAAAGTGACTGACCTGGCTAAGTGGTTCACAGGTCTATCAGCTCAGACTCAACAGAATATAGTGAAATTCACAGGGCTGGCTGCGGCTATGGGCGTGGGGCTGAAGGTCTTATCATCAGTGTCAGGGCTAGCCTCTACGATGATCGGTACCTATAAGGCACTGAGTAAAAGCCAGCTACTGGCTGCAGCAGCTCAGAAAGCTCTAAATCTGGTTATGTCAATGAATCCACTAGGGCTGGTTATCAGTGCGATAGGGCTGCTGGTAGGGGGTCTGGTCGTCGCTTATAATAAATCAGAGAGATTCAGGGCGGTGATGAATGGCATCGGGGCCATGGCTAAAGAAGTATTCACAGTGATCAAGGAGGCTGTAGGCGGTTTTATCGATGGCTTTAAGGCATTAGCAGATGGAGACTTTAAGGCCGCACTAAAGGGATTCAAAGATGGTATAGTAAAAGCCAACCCCTTAAAACTGGCCATGTCAGAAGGGAATAGGCTGGGAGAAGCGTTTAGGAAAGGCTATGCAGATACGCTATCTAAACCTGATGCACTAGAACCACCAGCGGATATACAGATCCCCGTAGTCAAGGTACCTGTAGTGCCGGACTACTCAGGCATGTCCTCAGGAGCTGGGCAGGCTGGTACCGATGTATCAAGTGTAAGCTCCGTCTCATCTGATGATCCAGCAGCAGGGATAGCTCGCTCCGTAGGCTCTGTGGCTGAGCTATCAGCAGCCATGGGAGAGTTAACAGTGCAATCAGAGAATATGGGTACCGCCCTATCTAAGATACCAGAGTACATGCCTGACACTGAGCAACTTAGTGACTTAGGCCAAGCTGTGTTAGGCTTAGCTGGTACCTTCAAGCAGATGGCCGTGTCGTCTGGGGCTTCATTCGGTAAAATGGCCAATGCGGCATTATCGGCCTCCCAGAAATTTGTGAAGGCTAAAATATATGAGGGCGTCTCCTCTACTGTGAGTAGTGCGCTGGCTAGCTTTCCCTTTCCAATTAACTTGGCTATGGGTGCTGGTGCTGGGCTGGCAGCTACTACCTTATTCAGCAAAGCTATGAGTGCTATCAGTATACCAGCCTTCGAAAAAGGAGGCGCGTACCAAGGAGGATTGGCCCTAGTGGGTGAGGCAGGGCCTGAGCTGATCAACTTCAATAAAGGGGGGCACGTGACTAATAATGATGACCTGATGTCTATGCTCAGCCCCCAGCGCGGTGGAGAGATGCAGGTCAAGTTTGGAGAAGTGCGCTTTGATGGGCGTGACCTGGTATTAGGCTATGAGGCTGGACTGAATCTACTGGGCAGGGCCAGGGGATGATTAATTAATAAAAATAAATGGCAATACGATACCACGGTACATACAAGTCATACGACGATACGCATAGCTATACTGTAGAGATACACGACAAACAGTATACTGGAGCCAGTACAGAGCTGTGCATACAGGATCAAGTGACGTACCGGTACGGAGGTAAGGCCAGGGACATCAGAAATAGGATCATCCCTACCACGGCTGAGCTCACAGTACTGCTGTCTGATGCTAATCAAGAAACATTCGCCATAGAGCTATCGCTGAGTAATGAGAAACGCTTCTTTCTACACGTCAAGGATGGTAACGCGACAGAATTCATTGGCATGATACAGGTAGACCAGAGCAAACTAGATAACATCACCTACCCTATCCCCTTCAGGATAGGGGCTAACGATGGCCTAAGTATGCTCAAAGGGCAAGACTACCTGGAGGCTTTAGGCAAGTCCTATATTGATCAAGCGAAAGTTGGTAAATTCAAATTGCTGTCCACTGATTCATTTATCAATAATTACACTACTAGTAATAACTATATAAACATATGGAGCGGAGGAGAGGACCCAGGCGGCTACGTCACGCAGGGTAAGTTTAAAAAGGCTGGAACGTATCGATTTAACGCCCACCTGTCTCTCCTAGTAGAGTCCAGCAATAATACGGGGCTGATCATCACCACCCTATACAGGAATAGTGAGGTGCTGGCTGAGAATAGAGCTGCCCCTCAGGCTGAGAACGCCCGAATCATACATGATCTGAGCGCTACGGCTACCCTATCAGATACTGATGAGGTATTTGTGCAGCTCAGCATACTGATGACAGGTACCTTTAAGGTGACCTTGGAGCAGACGAGCTTCTTTGAGAACATCATCCCTACTGCTGCTAGCGTGAGAAACATATACGGCTCCGTGATAGAGCACTGTGCTAACCTCCTGAAGCAGCTACCCACTTATGATGAGTATACAGGCTCAGGGGAGTTCTTTAGTATTGATATACCCTACACAGAGGCCAGTCAGGGCGGTCAGTCAGCAGAGGCCTATATTGGTATCCCGTATAATGCCTTTGTAAAAAATGTAGCCTCTACGACTATAGAGACGCTCGATGCGCTGGAATGCCTGGAGCAGATAGCGATACTCTGTGCTGCCCAGCTGACCTACCGCAACGGCTCATATCATATGATCCCCGTGACGGGCCTCCCTCAGCGAAATACATATAATCGTCAATTCTCAAAGATAGGTAGCAGGTCTGGCCTATTCTCAGAGTCGCCCATGCAGATACTGTACACATCATATTATGACTACCTCCCTCCCTATAAGTCTATCAGCAGTGCCTATACGAGACTGCGTACGCGTAACATCATAGCAGGCGCAGCGGCTTACTTTCCTAATGAAGACCCTCTCTACACTTGGAAAAAAGAGGTAGACTGGCAAGATGAGCTGATGTATCTGTCCGCTACCTTCAGGGTGAGGGGCATTAGCTTAGTGGATCCAGACTATAACCTACTGAACGACCGCCCCCACCGGCACCAATTTGGCTTGCTGGTAGGTATCGGCAATCAGAATGTATATGTATTCAATGAGATACAAGGGGGCGTGGAGGACGAAGTGTCCTATAGTGAGCCTGAACTTAACACGGGGCTATTCATGACGCTGGTGAGTGATCCTGTACAGACTGACGCACGTAAGCTGTATGACTTCAAAATCAACTTCGCCCTACCTCCTATCACCTACACGGGGGAGATAAGTATTCGTGTATTCTATAGTCAGACTATCGCGGATGATGTCTTTGACCCTGGCAAGACGGTCTTTAAAAAGTTTCCGACGTTCAGCTGGGACCTGGTAAAGCTGAGCTTATCGACCTTTGAGAATGCGGCTGATGATGAAGATAATGTATACTATAGTGAGACTATCGTCAGCCAGGTGCAAAATAGGCTCAATAGCTACAGTCATAACCAGCCCCTGCGCTTCTCTGACTTGTGGGTAGAGGATAATGACCCTGGTGCCGTGGCGGTGCTGAGCGGCTCAGACTGGGTGCGCCCAGGTCTGTATGATGGCAAGGCGCTACAGGAGCGGCTCACTGAGCAGAGCGCAGTACACCAGGACAAGCCCGTGAAGCTCTTTAATGGTACCTTCTGTGTAGATAATCTGCTCTATGGCCACATCACCTACGCTGGTGATCAATACATACTGATACAAGGGGCCTTTCAGACGCGCAGCAGGGAGCTGTCAGGCCAGTGGTATCTGCGTAGCACTAACGGTACTTATGATGGCCCTGAACTTAATACCTACATCAAGGTGGATGACCAGACGTCTAATGCACATAGCGATGGCATCAATCGCCTGCAGTCCTCCGATAATGCTGATAGCAGCGTGGGTACTCCCTCAGGTGTGGCTGAGTATTATGAGGAGTGGACAGGTGTCACGGCTGATCGGGTGCAGGTGACAGTGGCTGACCTGCCTGATCCTGCTGAGCTGGGGGCGGTGCTGGTGCGTAAGCGCATCAAGCTGTATCTCAATGGTGTCAAGATGCGCTACGTGAATAATGACGGCGTGGTGGTCCCAGCGATGCGCTATAATCAGTATAGTATTCTATTAGCTGGTAGTGAGCTAGTGTTTAGTGAGGCGCTGGAGGCAGGGGATGAGGTAGAGTTGTATTATCGGGAGTAGGTTGTTTGTCAGATAAAACATATTTACTTTCAAAGTAATTAGATTTGGGTCTATCGCCTTCGATAGAATCAAGCCTGTTTAATCTATTTATAATTTCAGTTATTGTGATTGGTTTACCGTTATCTAGTATTGCTGCACCATCAAAGGCAATTCCTTTTGTGTATCTTTTATTCATGATTAAATTTAAAATTTATTCCTGCTTCTAGTTTAAGGGGGAGGGTAGATGAAAGATCAAGTCCGCTACTTTTTAAAGAACGTAACCCATTTAGTTTTTTCGTGTCTTCCTGATGTATGTCCAAATAAAGGCTTATAGTCTATGATTTCCAAAAT
>Ga0209185_1000647_pt1 | contig 37723 bp, 32 predicted proteins | sample SidtaG_2_FD_187425 | JGI IMG/M metagenome (GOLD analysis project Ga0209185, IMG submission 187425) | Marine algal microbial communities from Sidmouth, United Kingdom - Sidmouth_Asex2 metaG (SPAdes) (version 2) | ecosystem: Host-associated > Algae > Red algae > Unclassified | place: Sidmouth... | reverse complement strand
AGTCAACCAGTAGACTTGTTAATCAGTTCCCAAACTACAAAGCCTTGAATCACATTTTTTATGATTTCTCGGATTACACAGATTTTTTTCAAGAACCAAACCGCTCAAACCAATAAACCAAAAGAATGTTAATTTTCCTTTCTTTTACAGGGATTGCAAACAATTTGTTACTCATTTTCTTTTTTAGTACGCTATACGCTTATCTTTGCGCCTTCAAAAAATCTTTGTTTTAAAGCAACTAAACCCAATAATATTAAGTCTTTAACTGCAGGTTCTGTCTACAACCAACTAGACCTGATAGTAGTGGTATGGCAAACCAAGTGCTGTAGTTCATGGTTCTTAGTACTGTGGTTCGGTTCTTTCGTGATTTATGATTCTTGGTTTGCCATAAGAACGGATAGCAGGCGCCTGTGTCACGACGAAGCACCGAACTGTTCTCTCCTTATAAAAATCAAAACTCCCAAAAGTCAGATAATATAAATTTAACATGATTTACAAACACACTTTTTATAAAAGCTTGTTATTTAGCTTTTTTTGTTTCTTCTTTTTGTCAGCACAAGCCCAACAAAAATATACGTTGAGTGGCTACATTACGGATGGCTCGAATGGTGAAAATTTGATTGGAGCGACTGTTTACGAAAAAGACAATCAAGGTAATGGAACGATTAGTAATTTGTATGGTTTTTACTCAATAACTTTACCAGAAGGCAATTATACATTATTATCTTCTTATCTGGGTTTTCAAACCATGCAGTTTGAGATTGATTTGTCTAAGGATGTCGAATTTAATATCGAGCTACCTGTAGAGGGCATTATGGCGGAAGAAGTTGTGGTAAGAAGTGAGCGCAAGGATGAAAATGTGTCGGACGCTAAAATGGGCACAATGGAACTGTCGATTTCTAAAATCAAAGCACTTCCTGCTTTTATGGGGGAAGTTGATGTCTTAAAAACGATTCGACTTTTGCCAGGTGTACAATCTGCTGGAGAAGGAAATGGCGGTTTTTATGTACGGGGTGGTGGTCCAGACCAAAACCTTATTTTATTGGATGATGCGACGGTTTATAATAGTGGGCATTTGTTCGGATTTTTCTCGGTATTCAATGCGGATGCCCTCAAAAATACGACGTTGATCAAAGGGGGAATGCCTGCACAATATGGGGGAAGACTGTCTTCGGTCTTGGATATTTCGATGAAGGAAGGAAACAAAAAACGTTTTCAAGTTGATGGTGGTTTGGGATTGATTTCTTCTCGTTTGACACTGCAAGGTCCCTTAAAAAAAGATAAAAGCTCTTTTATTGTTTCGGCTCGTCGAACTTACGCTTTAGACTTGGCGCAACCTGCTATTGATAATACAAATTTTGCAGGAACAAACTATTATTTTTATGACCTTAATGCAAAAATAAATTATGAGTTTTCATCTAAAGATAGACTCTTTTTAAGTGGATATTTTGGACGAGATGTTTTTAACTATGCTTCTGCTGAACGAGGGTTCGACATTAACATTCCCTGGGGAAATGCGACGGGAACGGTTCGTTGGAATCACCTTTTTAACGATAAGTTGTTTATGAATACGACACTTTTGTACAATGACTATAACTTTGAATTTAAGGGTGGACAAGATGATTTTTACTTTCAAATATTTTCGGGTGTAAAAGATTTGAGTGCTAAAATTGATTTTGATTATTATCCAAATGTTCGCAATAAAATTAAATTTGGCGCACATTATACTTACCATACTTTTACGCCAAGTAGTGCGACAGGACAAGCAGGAGATACCGAATTTGAAACGCCTGATAGCAGAAAATTTGCCAATGAAGGAGCTGTTTTTATTCAGGATAATTTTGATCTCAACGAAAGAATTAAAATTAATGCTGGTTTACGATTTTCTACTTTTCAACAGGTCGGCCCTTATGACGAAATCGTTGAAAATGGATTCTCACAAGATACCATTAAGTATGGCAATTTTGAGCCAGTCAAAACCTATAGTAATTTTGAACCTCGTATCAATATGCGTTTTAAAATTAATAATAGCTCTTCTATCAAAGCCTCTTTTGCGAGAGCCGTACAGTATTTGCACTTGGTTTCTAATTCAGCAAGTACATTGCCAACCGATATATGGGTACCAAGTTCGCTATTGGTAGAACCTCAAAAGGGTAATCAATATGCTTTGGGCTATTTTAAAAACTTCAAAAATGATGACTACGAAACCTCTGTAGAAGTTTTTTATAGAAACATGGAAAATCAGTTGGATTATGGAGAGTCTTATGTTCCTGAATTTGGGGAAGAACTGGAACGAACTTTTGTAAAGGGTCGTGGTCGTGCTTACGGTTTAGAACTTTTCTTAAAAAAGACAAGAGGTAAATTTAATGGTTGGATTGGATATACACTTTCTCGGACGGAGCGTATTTTTGACGATGAAGATCCTGCACAACAAATCAATGGCGGTCTTCCTTATGCCGCAAAATACGATAGACCTCATGATTTATCTGTTGCCGTAAATTACGAAATTAATGAAAAATGGGTGCTTGGGGGGGTGTTTGTCTATGGAACAGGCAATGCGATTACATTGGCAGAAAAAATTGCGATTTGGGAGGACAAAGTGGCGGTTATTTATGGTGGGCGCAATAGCTATCGTATCAAGCCGTATCACCGTATAGATTTTTCGGCAACCTATACACCTAAGCCAAACAAAACAAAAGGGCTTATTTCAAGTTTCAATTTCTCGATTTACAATGCTTATAATCGCAGGAATGTTTATTTCAACTACTTTGATTTGAATATTGTAGAAGAAGTACAAGATAATGTGATGATTCCCGATGAAACTCCTGTAGTGATTACCTTGCAAAATCAGGCTTATGAAGTCTCGATTTTCCCAATTATTCCTTCGATCACTTGGAATTTTAAGTATTAATTTTGGTGACGAGTGACTGGTGATATGGGACGAAGGGGACGATTTATATGGGACGAAGGGGACGATTTATATGGGACGAAGGGGACGATTTATATGGGACGAAGGGGACGATTTATATGGGACGAAGGGGGCGATTTTGCTTTCCAATAAAATATTAAAAAAGGGCGCTCCAATCGCCCCTCATTAAAAAAACAATACAAAAAATAGTCTAATGAAAATACGTTTTGGTCTATATGCTTTTATCGTTTTATTTGTTTTAGCTGCTTGTGAGACGGAGGTTACGTTGGATTTGCCAGAAGGCGAAAAAGAGATTGTGGTGGATGGACGCATTGAAACGGGCGAGGGTGCTTTTGTGACTTTGACACAAACCGCTTCTTTTTATGGTAATATTTCTTTGAGTCCTGAGAATATTGATGACTTCTTTGTACGAGGGGCAACGGTTACTGTTTCGGATGGAGAGAATACTATCGAATTAACGGAATTTGATTTGGCGGAGCTTGGTTTTGGAGCTGGCGTTGTCTATTTGGATCCTTTGGGTGATTTGCCAGGTGAGAATGGCAAAACGTATAATCTTCGTGTCGAAACAGAAGATGGACGAATCTTGACGTCTTCTACAGCTATTCCCAACACTTTGCCCATTGATTCAATTTGGTGGAAACCTCAAACGATTGGCGACAATGATTCGTTGGCAACCGTTTTTGTGGAATTGAGTGATCCAGATACTTTGGGCAATTTTTATCGGTATTTTACACAGCGCAACGACGAAGAAATGTTGCCTGGGTTGGCTTCTGTTTTTGATGATTTGGTTGTGAATGGCAAGACTTTTCCTTCGCCTTTGGATAGAGCAGAATCAAGGGTCGATTCCATCAATTTTGAATATTATGGCTTCTTTAATTTAGGCGATGAGGTTACCATTAAATGGTGTGGGATTGACAATGATGTATATGACTTTTGGAGGACTTTGGAGGCAAATACACAAGCTGGTGGCCCTTTTTCAGGCATTACGGTTGTGAAAGGGAATGTCGAGGGTGCTTTGGGAGTTTGGAGTGGTTATGGCGTGCAAGAGGCTTTTATTTCGATTCCTAATGAGTAATTTTTATGGATTTAGGAGCGAGAGGTTTATCTTTCATCGTAATGGAAAGGCCTGCTATCCATTCTTATGGCTACCCAAGAATCATAAATCACAGTAGAACCGAACCACAGCACTACGGCACTAAGAACTACAGCACTTGGTTAGCCATACCATTTCTATCAGGGCTATTTTGCTTGGTAGCAACCCCTATCGGACGTTTTTTTTATCTTGCTTTTTCTTCTATGAATTTGCTCGCACTAAAATATAAAATTTATTCTCTTACTTTACTTTCTTGTTAAGACCGCTTAAAATAGCCCTGATAGCAGTGGTTGGATGGCTTGGCGTTGGCTGCCTTGTTCGGTTCATCTGTGGAAATGGAAGGCATCTTGGAGATTCCTTCCAATACCGTTCAGTACGTGAAAAAATGGAAGGCATCTTGAAGATGCCATCCATTAACGGATAGCAGGACTTTCCGTGGCGACGAAGCTCTTTACCCTTCGCTCCTTAAATTTTTTATTTTCAAACTATTTCTTGTTGGGTATCCTCATTTTTAGAACTTAATAAGCAGCGATTCTTGATGGTTGATGGGAATGGGGATTCCAATGCCTCCAACATCTAACATGACTTTTCCTTTGAAACGGGCATTGACTTCTTTTTTGCTTATAACGGAAAGTATATTGTCGAGCAATCCTTTCTTTTGAAGCAAACTGTCTGTAGAGCAATTGAATTTTATGGGGATTCTTGTATCGCCCATTGCTTCTATTGTGGTTTTGACATCGTGATTAATGATGCCTGCTGCTCGGTCATTGAGCCATACTTTTATGTCCGTTGATTTAATTTTACAGGCGAAATTATTTGGATTGTATAAAACAACATCACCTTCTAAAACGACCCTTTTTAAATTGGCTTTTTTGACTCTGAAGTTTTCTATATATTTGAAGATTGGAGGCTCTGGTTTTTGGCATGCTGTCAAGCTAATTACAAAGCAACAGAGGAGTAAGATGTATTTGGGCATTGTGTTTATCGTTTGAGTCGTTTTTGTGGTTTGAGTTAGTGGATGATTTTAATGTAACGAATGATTAATGTTTTCATTATCAGTAGCCTGACCTACTTAAAATAAAAAAGGCGATACAAACCAATGTATCGCCTTTAATAAATCTTATAAGAAAACTATTGATTAATAGATTCCTAATTTTTGTAGCGTTTTAATGTTCAAGTTACCTACAGGTAAACCGTTTTCTTCTTGATATTTCAACAAAGCTTTTTTAGTTCCTGTACCCATTTGACCGTCAATAGTACCATCATAAGAACCTGCTGTTTTCAAAGCAGTTTGGATGTCACGAACAGTTTGTGCGCTAATATCAACTTTACAAAGAATTTCTTCCCAAGAAGAAGAACCACCTTCACTCACTTTACGAGTTTTAGTGATTGTTTTGTATTCAGCAGGAATGATTTCTTCTCTTGTATCAGCAGCCTTAGTCAAGACTTGTTTAGAAACTGTTTGGTATTCTGCTGCGATTTCAACAACTTTAGTCGTTGCAGGTGTTTTAACCACTTGCTTAGAAACTGTTTTGTATTCTGCTTGAATCTCAACATCTTTAGTTGTTGCAGGTGTTTTTAATACTCTTTTCTCAACTGTTCTGTATTCTGCTGGAACTTTAACCCAACATTTAACAACACAATCGTTAGGGTTATCAGAGTAGCAATCATAGTAAGCTCCGCCTGTACTAGCTGCAGAACCCGCAGAAGAATAACCTCCATCTCCGACTCTTTTTGCTTCCCAACGTCCAGATTCTGGTTTTACCAAGATTCTTTCCGTTAATGTTTCGTATACTGCTGGTACTTCAATCTTTTTAACAGAAGCTGGTTTTACTAAGATTTGCTCAGAAACTGTTTCATAAACAGCAGGAACTGGAACAATACGAGTAGACGCTTCTTTTAATAAGACTTTCTCCGTTTGTGTTTCGTAAACAGGTGGTGAAGTGATCAATCGGCGAGATTCTTCTTTTACCAACACTTGCTCTGTTACGGTCTCATACTTATCAGGAGTACGACATTTGGCATAACATTTGCCAAATTCTGGATTAGGTGGCACATCATCTTGTGCTTGCATTGCAAAAGTACCTAACAACAAAAGGCACATGCAGAGTAGTGTGTTTGTAACGTTAGTGTTTCTCATAGTGATATGAAAATTTGTTAAGTGAATGAAATATTTTTATTAATTCTAATTTCTAATTTGAAGTTTTTCTATGTAAATATTAGCAGTAGACCCAATATTGGTCTAATAATTGCGTTATTTAGAAGAAAAACCCTTGAAATAGGACATTTTTAGGACGCTTTAGCCAATAAGTGTCACTATTTAAGAATGTAAATTCTTTATTATTTGTGGCAATATTTTGCTATTCTACCCCTCTAACTCGCTAAGGTATTTAATAAGTCTCAACCTACCAATTAATTAAATCAATTTTATTGTAAAAATTGAGCATATCTTTATATCATATACGATTAATATGATATACGAATGTGATACTTACTTTTCAACATCTTCTTAAAAACTTTAGAGATAATCTTAATATCTTTAAAGGATAAATCACAATTGACAAATTGCTCTGCATCAATTTTGCCTTGTATAATAGAATCTACTAATTCATCTATTTGATGTTCATTTGGATTTTGTAAGCTCATTGAAGCTGCTTCTATCGAATCTGCCATCATCACAATCGCCGTTTCTTTTGAAAAAGGAATGGGTCCTGGATACACAAAATACTTTTCATCCACTTCTTCTTCTGGGTTTTCTTTTTTGTATTGTTTTAAAAAGTAAGCCACTTTGGTTTCTCCATGATGGGTTCGGATAAAATCAATAATCTCGTTGGGCAAACCATACTTTTTGGCTTTGCTAATCCCGCTTGTTACATGACTGATGATTATTTGTGCGCTTTCTATGGCACTCAAATCATCGTGGGGATTGATGTCTGAGTTTTGATTTTCTATAAAATAGATGGGTTTGTCCATTTTTCCAATATCATGGTACAATGCGCCTACTTTGGCTAATAAAGCATTTGCATTGACGGCATTGGCAGCTTTTTCTGCTATGCTTGCGACTTGTATCGAATGCCAAAAACTTCCTGGTGCTTTGTCTGATAGTTCCTTCAGCAATGGCTTATTGACATCGCTCAACTCAAATAGTGTCAAGTTTGAAACAAAGCCAAAAATCCTTTCAAAGAAGGGAATTAAGGGAAACGCCAATAAGGTTAATAAAGCATTGATAAATAAAGGGCCAAAACGAGTGTAGTCGAGATTCAAAATTGAGCCGTTTTGTATCATGGACAAAGCGATGTATCCCAAACAATATGCGCCCAAAATGAGGGCGACGGATTTAAAAAACTGTGACCAATAGTACGTTCCTATGCTTGTTAAAATAGCAACTGTTCCTGCGATGAATTGTAACAATAAAAAATCAAAACTCAAGGGCATCATAAAGCCACACAAAAGTATTAAGATTACAAAAACAAAAAAGGCGACTAATTCTCCAAAAAATGTTCTTAAAATGATGGGTAAGATGCAAAAAGGAATTCCATACAATAAACTTGGCTCGCCCATGCCTTCGATAGAACGCACCAAAAATAAAACAATAAAGAGCAAAGAAAAAATAAAGGCCAAAGCTCTTGTATTGTAAAAGATATTGAGCTTAAAGAATCTTACCAAAAAGACAAAGGAAAAAAGCATCAAAGCTGTTATAATAAAGTAACCAAAATACGCCCAAAGTGGGTTTTGTCCCGTATTGCCTCGATCTTCATAGACTTGTTTTAAAGAAAGTAGTTTTTGATAAATATCTTTGTTGATGACCTGTCGATTTGCGACAATTTTCTCCCCTATTTGTACCTTTCCTCGAATGGGCAAAATACTACTCATTTCTTCTTCTAAAAGCTTTTCAGTAGCCTCCACATCATAAAACACATTATTTTCGATGCGATTTTGGAGCAAAGGAACTAAGATATTGACTTCCAAGTCTTTATTAATGCCTACTTGCTTCAACAAAGCTTCAAAAGCACTCACAGTTGTATAGAAGCTCGTTATATTGGTCTTTTCAGAAATATCGTCTTGTTCCAACAAAAGCTGTCGTATACCCGATTCTTGATGTATTGGCTCAAATTTAAGAATGCCACGCTCATACAGAATATCTAATAATGCCGCACCGTTATCAATATAATCGTTAATAATTTGTGGTGTCAAGGTACTTGTAGAATCCAATTGTGCTAACTCAAAATATCGCTCCGCATCCGCCTGAAAAGCGTCTATTTGTGCGATACCCACAGTTGTATCCCTATAATACAAAGGAATAAAAGAGTTTTTAATATTCTTTTGTTCTTCCGCAATTTCTTCTGATGATTTTTGAATGGCAAAAGAAATCGGCGCATTCAAATCATCATAAAGCCATAGTTTACCCTCTTCAAAATCATATTTAAAGTTACTTCTTGGAAAAAGTAAGGAAATACAGATTACCGCAATCAATACAATCACAATCCTTGATAAATTCACATATTGATTGACCAGTAAATTGATAAGTTTTTTTATCATTGAATAAATTCTAATCTCTAAGAAAATAAGGAGAGAACAGTCAATTGCTTCGTCGTAAAGCAGGGTCTCGCTATCCGCTAAAGGTCGGAGATGTAAGGCATTTTGAAAATGCCTTACATCTAAACCCGCCCTACCACTACTATCGAGTCTATCTCGCATGGTCACTCCCTCTATCTACTTACAAAAGGGCTTTTACACAACATAAACCTGCTACTCTCCGTTAAACTTTTATAAAAAATATTACTCTTAACTTTGAAGCCTACGCTAAATATAGGCACTATAATCACACAAACTTAATCCAGAATATGTTGAACATGTGTAAAAAAATCAGCTTTATTTTTCTTTTAGGGTTGTTTTTACCTTTTACAATCGTACAAGCACAAGAAGAAAAACCTACTTTAACACCAGAAGAGACCTCCTTTTTTAAACAACAAGAAGACTCTTTAAGCTTGTTATTTACGATGGCATCTACACAAGATTTCAAAGTCAATCGTCTGCAAAAAAATAACGAATTTATCCCAAAATTGGTAGAATTACTCAAAACACCAAATTCTTTTTTATATCCATTTGAGAATATTGAGGGATTTTCTACTTTATATGCCCCAGACAATTCCTTCAAAATATTTACTTGGGTCATGCCTTTGAGTGATGAAACGGAAATTATCACAGAATCAGGCAAAAAACGTCAAGCAAAATACAAATTTTATGGAGCAGTTCAATTCAATGATTTAAACGACCTAAAGTTAGTTCCTTTATTGGATAAATCGGATGAGATGTCGAATCCTGAAGATTTAGCCCTAACCCATGATAATTGGTATGGCGTAATCTACTACAACATTATCATGAACGAATTTAATGGAGAAAAGTATTATACGCTTTTTGGTTGGGATGCAAACAATACGACGAGTACCAAGAAGGTTACAGATATTTTATACATTACTCCTGACAATAAAGTTACTTTTGGCGCACCCATTTTTGAGGTGGTGCGAGAGAATAAAAAAGCAATGAAACACCGTTTTATCTTAGAGTTTAAGAAAAGTTCTGGTGTTACACTTAATTTTGAGGAAAGTCGAGATATGATTATCTACGACTTTATTCAGCCTGAACAACCTGAAGCAAAAGGAAATTATCACCTTTATATTCCCGATGGAACGTATGAAGGCTTCAAATTTGAAGAAGGTATTTGGAAGCATCAAGCCAAAGTTTACCATGAGGTCTCCAGTGCGCCGATGCAGATAAAAAATTCACAAAATTACAATAATGACCTTCCTAAAAAGAAGAAAAAACGTAGGAAATTATTTAAAAGAAAGAAGCGCAAAAAACGCAACTAAAATTTGTAGAGCTATTCCTTTCAAAAGAAAAAATGTAAAAACTCTGTGGTTAACTGACTGTTAATCACAGAGTTTTTTTATTTTAGAAACTTTTGAAAGTTTATTTTGTTATAACAGCAAATTGATGCAAAAGTTAGTATAAGAAGGAGCGAAAGGTCAGTCGCTTCGTCGTCATGGAAAGGCCTGCTATCCGTTCTTATGGCTTTTAATCAGATCATTGAGCCAAGTCCAAATGACAACTACAAAAACCACAAAAACCACAAAAACAACTTAAACCAAAAGCCATACCACTGCTATCAGGGCTATTTTAAAGGGTCTAAACGTTTTTTTCCTGCTTGATAGCGGTTCTGTCCTTGCAAAATAGACTCGATAGTAGTGGTATGGCAAGTAGTTTATGTGGTTTTTGTAGTTTAAGTAGTTTATGTGGTTCAAAAGTGAATCAATGATGTTTACTTGCCATAAGAACGGATAGCGAGACCCTACATAACGACGAAGTAATCCACCGTTCTCTCCTAATTTAGAATTTTAAGACATATGAAGGAACTATACATTATTAGACACGGAGAAACGGATTATAACCGTAAGGGAATTGTGCAAGGCGCAGGGGTCGATTCTTCTTTGAATGCAAGGGGGCAGCGACAGGCAAAGTCTTTTTATGACTCCTACAAAGACCATACTTTTGACGCCGTATATGCTTCCGCATTACAACGAACCCATCAAACACTTGCAGGATTTGAAGAAGCAGGCTATGTCTTACAAAAAACGGCTGAACTCAACGAAATTAGTTGGGGCGACCACGAAGGGAAACACCCGACAAACAAAATGGGGCGAGATTTCAGAACGATGGTTGATGCTTGGCACGAGGGAATGACGCATCTCAAAACACCCAATGGCGAAAGTCCTGACGAGGTCTCAGGACGTTTGGAAGATTTTTTGGACCGACTTGCCACAACAAAAGATAAAAAAATATTAATTTGTTGTCATGGACGAACCATTCGTATTTTACTTTGTGCGTTATTGACATATCCTTTAAAAAAAATGAATCTTTTTAGTTCAGAAAATGTATGTCTACATCGGTTAGATTGGAATCCGCCTGAACCTGCTAAAATTATTTTACTCAACAACAAAGATCACTTAAAAACGAAACTTTGAAAATAGAATCAACATCTTTAGAGACAAAAATAAATGGAAATTTGGAAACTTTGTTTGAGCATTGTTTGCAGCATAATTTTCCGTTTATTGCCTACCAAACCCCACAACAAAATGAGCCACAAACGCTGGTTAGTTTCAACGCCAATATCCAACCGCTTTCTACGGAAAAAAATTGGCTTTCACAAAAGGGATTTGTCGTGATGCCGTTTCAAGTTTCGGTACAAACGCCTGCTTATTTCATTCAACCAGATTTAATGCTTAAAGGCGAGGAGTTTGTCTTGGAACAGCCCTTGCCTACGCCAATATTCGCCCCTCCTACTCCACCAGATAAAAACGTATATGCTGCCGATCAAGAGACGTATATGAATTTGGTCAATCAAATTATAGACACGATTGAAACAACCTCTTTACAAAAAGCAATTGCTTCCCGAATTAGCGTTTATCCTAAAGATAAAAGCTTTAGTGCTGTTTCTTTATTCAAAGCCTTGAACAAAAAATATTTAAATGCCTTTACGTATCTTTTATTTATTCCCAAAGTAGGTTGTTGGTTGGGCGCAAGTCCCGAAGCATTTTTACAAAAACGAGGCAAGGACATTCGTACTGTTGCCTTAGCAGGTACACAATGGAATGATGGACAAACGCTCGCTAAAAATATACAGTGGGAAGCCAAAGAATTGGAAGAACAAGCACTCGTTAGCCAGCATATAAAAAAATGCCTAAATGCCTTTACTGATATGCCTTTATCCAACTATCAACCACAAACAGTAGCAGCAGGAAAATTATGGCATTTACAAACCATATTTAAAGCCAAAATTGATTCGGATATTGCCCTAAAAAAAGTGGTTGAGCAGTTGCATCCAACGCCTGCGGTGGGCGGTTTACCCAAGCAAGAAGCGATTGATTTTATCTTGAAAAATGAAACACATCAACGCTCTTATTACACAGGTTTTTTAGGTCCTGTCAATATGGACAACGCTTGTTTAGATTTGTTTGTTAATTTGCGTTGTATGCAAGTATTGCCGTCGTCTTTGGCTTTTTATACAGGCGCAGGCATTACAGTTGATTCTGTGGCAGAAAAGGAATGGTTGGAAACGGAACACAAAGTTTCGACGCTTTTTGATGTTGTGAAAGAGGGACGAGTGACGTGGGACGAAGGGAACGAGTGATATGGGAACAATTATCTTGCTAAATAAATCTTTAATTGTGCATTTACTTAATTTATGAAAAATACGAATAAACGAGGAATCAAGCATTTGGCAGATATTTGTGTGACGAAAGGAATTGAACATGCTGTGTTTTCGCCTGGTTCTCGTTGTGCGCCTTTGGTGATGGCTTTTCACCGTCATCTCAACCTACAAACGTACAATATTGTAGATGAACGAGCAGCCGCTTTTTTTGCATTGGGTATTGCCCAACAAACTCGACAACCTGTGGTTTTGGTGTGTACTTCTGGAACGGCTTCTTTAAATTATGCGCCTGCTATTGCGGAGGCATATTATCAACGGATTCCGTTGTTGGTTTTGACGGCAGATCGTCCTGCGGAATGGATAGACCAAGCCGATATGCAAAGCATCCGCCAACATCAGGTTTATCACAACTATATCAAAAAAAGTTTTCAGCTTCCACAACACGAAGACGACGTAAGTATTTGGCACAATGACCGAATCATTTCGGAAGCGATTAATGGTTGTGTTTATCCAGATTTTGGTCCTGTTCATATCAATGTTCCCTTACAAGAACCGCTTTATGAAGAAATCGAATACCCCGAAGAAACGACGCACAAATGCATTGATATTCCAACGACAGTACCTCAACTTTCAGCAAAGGCTTTAAAGAATTTAAAAGAGATTTGGGGACAGTCAGAACGCAAGTTAATTTTGGTGGGTTTGCATCAGCCTTCTCCGACTTTACATACCATATTGCACCATCTTTGCGAGCAAGATAAATCCGTTGTTGTCTTTAAAGAATATACTTCTAATCTGCCCAACGATTCTTTTTTCTACAATATTGATCGGCTTCTTGATTCTTATACGGAGGAACAGAAAGAGAAATTTCGACCCGATTTGGTTTTGACGATTGGTGGCATGGTTGTCTCTAAAAAAATCAAACTGTATTTAAGAAAATATTCGCCTAAACATCATTGGCATTTTGATAAAACTGCCGCCCATTTTGATACTTTCCAAAGCCTTACCCATGTATTGCCCATAGAAGCCTATCAAGTTTTAAAGCATTTTAAACATAGCACTTCGACGGCTACTTATCAGAACGATTTAAAAGAATTTGACGACCTTTTAGAACAAAAACAAAACGAATTTATAAAAAAAGCTCCTTATTCTGATTTTCAGATAATGGAAACTGTCTTGGGCAAATTACCCGATAGTAGTTTGCTTCAATTGGGCAATAGCACGCCTGTTCGATACGCTAATTTATTCAATATTGATGCCCGTCGAAATATCATTTTTCATGCCAATCGGGGTGTGGGCGGTATTGATGGGGCGATGAGTACGGCAGCAGGGGCAGCGAGTACAACCGACAAAATTACTACCCACATTTCAGGAGATTTGTCGTTTTTCTACGATTCTAATGCGCTATGGAATCGGCATCTACCCGCCAACCTTAGAATCATTTTAATCAACAATAATGGTGGAAATATTTTCCGCATTATCAAAGGGCCAGACCGAATTGAGGAGTTAGAGGACTTTTTTGAGGTAAAACATCTTGTACAAGCACAAAAATTAGTCGAAAACTTTGGGCTATATTATTATTTTTGCAGTGATAAAGCGACTTTAGTGGAAACCTTAGCCCATTTCTTTGAGGAATCTGATAAGGCGAAGGTCTTGGAGATTGCTACCCCAAACGAAAAAAGTGCTGCTACTTTGCGGGATTACTTTGGTTTTTTGGGTGCTTAGTGCTGTAGTTCTTGGTGCTTGGCTTTCTTTTTTTTGGAGAGAAAGGTCTATTGCTTCGTCGTGAAGCATGGGCCTGCTGTCCGTTCTTATGGCAAAAAGAATAACCACACGAATTAAGAAAGAACCGCAACGACTTAAATTACTTAAACGACTTAAACGATTTTGCCATACCACTACCATCAGGTCTATCTTGGATGGTCTCTACCCTTTTTTTAAGAATTCAAAATTATATTTAATAAACAATAATGTTTTGAGAAAATTACTGCAATTAACAGGGACACAACTATTTTTAGTTATGTTCGCTATCTTTTTGATTTTAGCAGCGATTATGATGCTTCAATATGGGATGAGTGGACTATTTTTTCTATTTAGCGGGACTTTTCTGCTGAAATTTTACATTGTATTGATTATTTTTTATTTCATTTGGCTTTTTGCCATTGCAAAGGAATTACCTTTCTTGTTGCCTGATGATGTGAAAATACCTGTTCAGTTCTTGAAATATTCTTTGTGGATACCCATTGTTATTTTGAGCCTTTTTCTTCTTGTGGAATTTCTTGCTAACGTTTTTCCTTCTTTAGATTGGGAAAATACCATGATTTATGTATTTGCAATTCTGTATGGAATCTATATGATTGTTACATTAATTGATGTATTACTCATTGCAAGATTGGTCGGTGCTGTTGAGCAACAACAAAAGCCAACTGTTAGTAATATCTTTGGGAATTTACTACTGCTTATCATTTTTCCAATAGGTATATTTGTCTTACAACCAAAAATAAACAGTTTTTTTGAAAGGTAAAAAACACGTTTAATTTCATCGTTCAAGCAGTGAAAAATAGACTCGATAGTAGCGGAATGGCTATATTGGTTTTTGTGGTTTAAGTAGTTTTTGTGGTTTTTGTAGTTGGCTCTTCATTCCACTTGGTAAATGCGTATATAGCCATATTAGCGGATAGCGAGACCATGTGTCACGACGGAGCTATTAGCCGTTCTCTCCTTATTTTATTAGTTGTAGTGCGATTCTTTAAATCATAACGCAAGAAACGATAAAACAGCAGAGCCAAGAAGCACAACATCACAGCAAAAAGTTGAAACTATGTTAACTCGTATTGTAAAAATGCATTTTGAACGGGAGAAAGTCCCTGAATTTTTAGAAATTTTTGAAGAGGTCAAAGCCAAGATAATAGGTTTTGAGGGCTGTACACAGCTTTATTTGTATCAGGATCAACAACAACCTGAAGTTATCTTTACCTACAGCATATGGACAGATGCCACTGCTTTGGATGCTTATCGGCATTCTCCCCTATTTCAAGGAACTTGGAAACGTACAAAGGCTTTATTTGCTGAAAAACCAATGGCATGGTCTTTGGATTTAGTAGAAAAGTTAGAGATGTAAAAAATATTTTTATTTTTGATATAAAATATTTAATTTTGTATATACGTTCTATATCTAACTATTTTTTCTATAATTTTACGCCATAAGCTATTTTAAATTATCGACAAATAACACAAATGAACCACACAAAAATCGTATTGGATGACTACGATATTCTATTGGGCAATGCCGCTTATTTGTTAAATCAATATTTGGCCAATACAAGCTATAGTGAGCATTTTGTTTTGGTAGATGACAATACTGTTGAGCATTGCTTGCCCTTATTGCAACAAAAATTTGAAACGTATCAAATTTTACAAATTCCGAGTGGTGAATTGCATAAGAATATAGAAACTTGCCAACAATTATGGACGCATTTGATGAATCATCAAGCCAATCGCAACGCTTTATTGATTAATTTAGGAGGCGGTGTAATTGGCGATATGGGCGGTTTCGTGGCATCTACCTTTAAAAGAGGCTTTGATTTCATACAAATTCCAACGACTTTGTTGGCACAAGTAGATGCTTCTATTGGTGGTAAATTGGGAATTGATTTTGCAGGTATCAAGAATAGTGTGGGCTTGTTTAAAAATCCCAAACAAGTCATCATAGACCCTAATTTTATCAAAACATTACCCAATCGCCAGATATTGAGTGGCTATGCTGAAATCTTAAAACACGCTCTTATTGCAGATAAAGATTATTGGGATAGATTGTATGATTTGAAACCATTAGAACTTTCTGTTGAAGTTTGGAACTCAATTATTATAGATTCCTTAAACATTAAAAAAGAGGTTGTTAAAGCAGACCCATTTGAAAAAGGAATTAGAAAGGTTTTGAACTATGGTCACACTATTGGTCATGCCATAGAAAGTTACTCTTTAGACAAGGACAAAGACCCTTTGTTGCATGGTGAAGCAGTTGCACTCGGCTTGTGGTTAGAAGCCTTTTTATCTGTACGGGTTGGAACGCTTTCAATGACAGAATTTGCGGATATAGAAAAGCTTATACATAGGCTTTATCTAAAATATCAATTTTCAGACAAAATATTAACAGATTTATTATTTTATATGAAAAATGATAAAAAAAACACGAAAAAAGGCAATAATTTTACATTATTGCAGAAAATCGGTAAATCCAAACATAATTGTATTGTAGATGATGAAAGATTTATAATGGAATTTAATTATCTTGCAAAATAGTTACTATATTTACACTTCTTATCTAAAGGAACAACCAGAACAATGAAAAGTACATAATTGTATTTTTTAATCTTACAACAACACAATCATAATGTTAATTACCTCAATTAATAGAGCAAATCGCCATGCTGTAAATGAAACCTTATTGGATGCTTGGGGCGAACTAAAAATGTACACCAAAGAAAAAGTACATTTGTTAGACAAACTCTCTGGCTATGTAGCCATCGAAAATAGCCAAATCAAAGGCGTTATTACTTACCATATAGACAATCATTTTTATGAAATTGTTTCTTTAAATAGTTTTGAACCCAACAGAGGCATTGGTTCTATGCTTTTGCGTAAAGCTATTGAGACAGCACATCAAAATCAGTGTTATAAGATATGGTTGGTGACGACCAATGACAATTTGGACGCACTTAGTTTCTATCAAAAAAGAAAGTTTGATTTAATCGACGTCTACAATCATACCATTACACAATTGCGTAGAAAAAAACCTTCTATTCCCACCATTGGCAATCATGGCATCCCTATCAAACATGAAATTGAATTAGCTCGATTTATAAACTAAACTGATACACCCAAAATACTTAAAACCTTATTTAGTAACAAGTAAACAATTAGCTTATGATCTTTTGTCTCAATACGTCGTTGAAAATACTCGTCATAGCTATGGACATGCCTGTGTTTTTCGCCTTGTCTTGACTATTTTCAACTTATTTTTTAATCGTTACTTATCATTAATTTAAACTATTTTTAATTAAATATATGTTTACCTTTTTGAGGTAAATTGTTAGAATAGTATGTATCTACTATAATTATAGCAGATACAAAATATACACATAAATGTTAATTACATCCATCAACAGAACGAATCGTCATGTTGTGAATGAAGTCATTTTAAATACTTATGGCTCTTCTATCATGCAAACTAAAGATAAATCACATATATTAAATAGTTTACCAGGATTTATCGTAATCAAAAATAGCCAAATATTGGGGATTGCCCTTTATGATATTGCCCAAAAGAGCTATGAGATTGTTGCCATGACCAGCTTTATTTCCAACACAGGAATTGGCTCTATGCTATTGCAAAAGTCTATTGAAACGGCTCATCATAAAGAGTGTGAAAAAATATGGTTGGTTACGACTAATGACGATTTGGAGTCACTTAGTTTTTTTCAAAAACGAAAATTTGAATTGGTCAAAATACACCGACATTCCATCACTCGTCTAAGAGAAGAATCTGAGGAAGAAACTATTCCGATAATCGGCAATCATGGCATACCACTTAAACACGAATTAGAGTTGGTGCGTATGATTAAGTAGGCTGTCTAAAAATCCCACGCAATCATGTCTATAATTGTTGCTGTAGTGTAATTTTGTTTCTGTAACTTATCTTTTTCAAAATAATGTTGTTTTAAATAAGCAATGGCTGGATCAATCCATTTTTGGCTTTCTTCATCTTTATTTTGATACAACAAAGATACTTTGTACAAATTAGCAAGTTGCTCAAAGAAAGGCTTTGCTTGGAGTTGCAAATCATCAGGAGATAAACTTGCAAAGTCTGTTGAAACTTGCAGTAATTCTTTTGCTTTATTTTGCAAAAGTACATCCTCAACACTGTCTAAGATTTGGTGAATTTCTTCAAATAGAACGGTCAAACCTTGTGACTTAAATGTGGCCCTCAACATATCTAAAATCATTATATTGCTTGCCCCTTCCCAAATTGGCAATACCAAGGAATCTCGCAAAAATTTAGGAATCACATTTTCTTCTATATACGCAATCCCACCGATGGCTTCCATACTTTCTCGACATGCATAGACCGCATCAAAAGCCGTTTCTTTTTTAAGCATGGGCGTCAATAATCGCACCAAATGTCCTGCTTTTTCATCGCCATTATCCGCAGCATCCAACGCCCGAATGGTACGCCAAGTTAGATAGAAATTTGCCTGATGTAATGCCGCTAATTCGGCTAATTTATCTCGTACCAAACTGTGTTCTAATGCAATTTTTCCGAAGGTTTTGCGGTACGATAAATATTGGTAAGCCTCAATCAAAACCCGTCGAATGATGCCGCTTGCTGTAACAGAATTGTACAAACGAGACAGGTTAATCATATCCGTCATCACTCTAAAACCCTGTCCTTCTTCGCCAATCAATTTGCCCAAAGTATCTTCCAAAATAATCTCGGCACTCGCCATAGAACGCACCCCAATTTTATCCTTTAAGCGAATGATATTTTTAGGGTTTTTCTCGCCATTGGGCTTTTCTTTTTCAATCAAAAAGATAGACAATCCCTTTGTTCCTTTTATCGCTGCATTTGTACGAGCCAACGCTAAAATCAACTCTGCATTTGCGTTGCTACAAAACCATTTTTCCCCATTGAGTCGATAATATCCGTCCTCCTCATAATCCGCACTGACCAAATTTGCGCCCACATCAGAACCGCCCGTTTTTTCAGTCAAAAACATTGCTCCTGTAAACAGATTTTCCACATCATCCGTCGCAATGCGTTTCAATAAACGCTCCCTATCTCCGTCCTCTGAATACCGATCAATAATGCGAGCCACGCCATCAGTCATACACAAAGGGCAATACAATCCATCCTCTGCCATAACGTACAAATAGCCTGCTGCAAAACCCAGTGTATGTCGTTCGTTTTGAAATTGTTTTTTCAAAGGCGGATGCCATTTTACCCGAAACATTTCAGAAGTAACCGCTATTTCTTTCAAGCGTTCATAAGCAGGGTGAAACTCAATTTCATTTACATCTTCCCCCAACACATTGCGTTTATACAAAACAGGGATATTTTTATCTGCCAACATCGACAACTTATCCATTTCCGTCGCTGCCTGTCCGCCTAAACGCTCCCACTTATCTAACATATACGCCCATCCTTCCTTCGAGCTATTTTTCACTAAATAATGTCGTAAAATCCAATCACTTTCAAAAAAATTCTGGCTTTTTTTATACCCATTTTCCAACACCTTATTATCAGGATGTTGTGCAGTCATTTTTTGCGCTTTTGGTATCATCTTTATCAAAAAGTTATATTTATTTTGGAGAGAACGGTCAATTGCTTCGTCGTGATGCATGGGCCCGCTGTCCGCTACTATGATGGCTTGCCAACGCTGCGAGCAGAACATTGGGTCTTGCCGCTACCCTACGCCATCATAACGCTACCATCGGGTCTATTTTGGATGGTTTGTCTCTCTATCACAAGGCTTTGAATCATGGATTTTTGAGATTTAGATTTGGTGAATCAGCCTCTACAGAAACCATTAATCATTGAGCGGAGTCAAAATGAAACCACAAACCGCATAAACTACAAAAATGAGCGCAGCTAAGAATTCATTCTTTTAAAATATTCTTCCAATTCTGCTAAATCCAAAATATAGACTTCACGAGCCTTACTTCCTTGATTTGGTCCAACCACACCTGTTGCCTCCAACTGATCCATAATACGACCTGCACGATTGTAGCCCAATCTCATTTTACGTTGTATCAATGAAGTAGATCCTGATTGATTGGAAACAATCAAACGAGCTGCATCTTCAAAGAATTCATCTCTATCCGCAAAGCTCAAGCCTCCACCTTTGCCATCCTCATCATCTGCTCCATATTCTGGCAACTCAAATGCCCCTGCATAACCCTGCTGATTCCCAATAAATTCGACGATTCTTTCAACTTCTGGTGTATCAACAAACGCTCCTTGTAAACGATGCGATTCTGCACCTTGAATCAAAATCATATCCCCTCGACCTATCAGATGTTCTGCTCCTGCTGTATCAATAATGGTACGAGAATCAATCTTAGACGTTACCCTAAAGGCGATACGCACAGGGAAATTCGCTTTGATTGTTCCAGTAATGATATTGACTGTTGGACGCTGTGTAGCGATAACTAAGTGTATCCCGACAGCTCTTGCTAATTGCGCTAAACGAGTCAAAGGCAATTCCACCTCTTTTCCTGCGGTTAGCATCAAATCTGCGAACTCATCAATAACTAAGACAAAATAAGGCAGAAAACGATGTCCTTTTTCAGGATTCAAGCGACGTTTAATGAATTTTTTATTATATGCTCGAAGGTTTCTTACTTGTGCTTTTTTCAGTAAATCGTAGCGTCCATCCATCTCAATACACAAAGCATTGAGCGTATTAATAACCTTACGGGTATCCGTAACAATTGCTTCTTCTTCACCAGGTAAAGATGCTAAAAAGTGTTTTTCAATTTTGTTATAGATAGAAAGCTCCACTTTTTTCGGATCAATCATTACAAATTTGACCTCTGCTGGATGTTTTTTATAAAGCAACGATACCAAGATATTATTTAGTGCAACTGATTTACCTTGTCCTGTCGCTCCTGCCATCAATAAGTGAGGCATTTTGGTTAAGTCTGCTACGTAAGTTCCTGCCGAGATTCCTGTACCCAATGCTACAGGTAATTCCATTTTTGTTTTTTGGAATTCTTTGGAATTGAGTAACTTCCATAAAGAAACAATCTTTTTGTTCTCATTTGGAATCTCAATACCAATCGTTCCTTTTCCTGGAATTGGCGCAATAATTCTAATTCCTAAAGCGGCTAAACTCAATGCAATATCGTCTCGTAAGTTTCGGATTTTAGAGATTTTAATACCTGGTGCTGGTACAATTTCATACAACGTAATCGTTGCGCCAGGTGTCGCACTAATATCGTCAATTTCGATATTGTAATTTCTTAGGGTTTCAACAATTCGATCTTTGTTTTTCTCCAACTCATCCATATCAATCTCTGCCTGATCATTGCCATAAAACTCTAAGAGGTCTAAAGGTGGTGTTTTATAACGAGGCAAATCTGCTGTTGGATCATAATCTCCTTTTTCAATAACAACATCTTCTTCTTTGGAAATCCCTGTAATAATTGTTCCTTCTGTTGGTGGTGCTTTGATGTCTATTACCAAATCTTTTTCACCAGTAGCTCCTATTTTTTTCTTAGGTGGTGGCGTTGTTGGCGTTAACTTAATGGCTTTAGCTTTACTGTCCGCAACACCCTGCTCATTTACATTGACCAAATCTTCTTTAGGCGGTGAAACCGTTCTTGTTGTACGAGGTTTTTTTGTTTTAGAATCAGTTGAAGACCGTTTGCGTTTGGTTGTATCGCCATCCCCTACTTGTGGCAATTTTTCTTTTAAATCTGCTAAGGAAGGAATGCCTGAGAAACTTGGCATTTCAAATTTTCGGAATTTAAAGATGCGTTGCATGCTATTGATAAAGTCATCAAAATCTATATCAAAGATGTGTGCCATTAATAAAATAAAGAAGAACAATAACAGTAGACCTGTTCCAATAAATCCAATAAAAGATTCTAACCAGCCACTAACACTATCTCCAAAAATACCTCCATAGGGAAATCCTTTATGAGAGAAGAAAAAGCCCATGCCTATTGATCCTAAAATTAATAGCCAAAAAGCATACTTTAAAACATTCATAAAGGAGAATAATTTCTTCGTTGAAAGAATTCTAACCCCTAAAGCAATGAAGATAAACACAAACACAAAAGAACTTGCGCCTAGATTATAGAAACCTATGTGCGATAAAAAGCTTCCCATTCGCCCTAACTTGTTCTCTACAATAGCATCGCTAAAGGGAAAGCCAAAGGATAATGGTAAAAAATGCATTTGATCGTCTTTCCACGTAAAGAGATAGGATGCAAAAGCAATAAAAAGGTATAATCCAATCAAAATGCAGAATAATCCTAAGACTTTATGGGTTCGGGTATCTTTCAAAAAATCAAAGCTAATGTTTAGTTTTTTATTTGTAGGTTTTGCCTTAGTACGCTTCTTTCGGGTACTAGTGCTCCTCGTGGTCTTTTGTTGAGCCATGACAGTTGTTGTATATTAGTTTTTCAAGAATCAGTTGTATCACATAATACACGAATATAAACTAAAAAACAAGTTTCTCGCATATTAAATGTAAAGAAAGTACAACAATTTGGTTGAACCAAGAGATGCGCCTATTTCTTTTCAACTTTAAATGGCTATATTTACCCAATTGTTTCGCTCTTGTAGGATTCTTTGGGCAAACAAGTTCTTGGAAGCCGCTTTATTTCGTTCTGTCCTTGCAAAATAGACCCGATAGTAGCGGTAGGTCGGTTTAGATGTAAGGCATTTTAAAAATGCCTTACATCTCCGACCTTTAGCGGATAGCGGGAGCATGTGTGACGACGAAGCTCTAAACCGTTCTCTCCTAAAAAATTAAAAATACTAAATAAAAACTATACTTATATTATGGATAACCTTGCTACGCTGGATTGGATTGTTATTGTTGGATTTCTTGTTTTGATTGTCGGGGTCGGTTTGTCCTTTACGCAAAAGGCGGGAAAAAATCTGAGTAGCTTCTTTTTGGGTGGACGGAATTTGCCGTGGTATATTGCGGGAATTTCGATGGTGGCAACCACTTTTGCAGCAGACACGCCGTTGGCGGTGACGGAATTGGTGGCGCAAGATGGTATTTCGGGCAATTGGATGTGGTGGAATTTCTTGGCAGGTGGGATGCTCACGACCTTCTTTTTTGCCAATCTTTGGCGACGGGCAGAGGTGATGACAGAGGTGGAACTGATTGAATTGCGGTATAGTGGTAAACCTGCTGCTTGTTTGAGGGGATTTCGGGCAATTTATCTGGGGCTTTTTATGAACGTTGTCATCATTGGATGGGTCAATTTGGCCTTGATGACTTTGTTGGAGGGATTCTTTAATATTCCGCCCGATATAGGCATTTGGTACTGTGCAGGAGGAATGGGATTGGTCGCTTTATATTCGTCGCTTTCGGGCTTAATAGGTATTGCGATTACGGATGCCATTCAGTTTGTGATTGCGATGATTGGCTGTATTTTATTGGCATTTTTCGTCGTTCAATCCGAAGAAATTGGGGGAATGACGGGCTTAATTGAACAAACACCTCAATGGTCTCGTAATTTTTTTCCAACCATTGGTGATGTATCCAGTGCGGAATCCCTTGTGATTGGTTTTGGCTCTTTTGTGGCCTATTTTGCTTTTGTTTGGTGGGCGAGTTGGTATCCTGGTGCGGAACCTGGTGGGGGTGGGTATGTGGCGCAGCGAATGATGAGTACCAAAGATGAAAAACACGCTATTTATGCGACTTTATTTTTTCAAATAGCGCACTATTGTATCCGTCCTTGGCCTTGGATTATTGTGGCTTTGGCCGCAATGGTTTTATATCCTGATTTGGAGAATGTGCGTTTAGGTTATGTGTATGCAATGCGTGATTTTCTGCCTGCTGGCTTAAAAGGACTGTTATTGGTTGCCTTTTTTGCAGCGTATATGAGTACAATTTCGACCCAACTCAATTGGGGTGCAAGCTATTTGATTAATGACGTTTATGTGCGTTTTATGAATCCGAAATCAAGCGATAAAGTACAAGTAAATACGGCTCGTCTTACTACAATTCTTTTGTCTATTATCGGACTTATTGTCGCAAGCCAAATGGATAGCATCAAAGGTGCTTGGGGTTTTATTATTGAGTGTGGCGCAGGTTTAGGACTTGTTTTGATTTTGCGTTGGTATTGGTGGCGCATCAATGCATGGAGCGAAATTACGGCAACCATTGCGCCTTTTGTCGCTTTTGCTGTGGGTAAATATGCACTTAATTTAGAATTTCCCAATAGCTTTTTCTTAACGGTTGGCTTTACTACAGTCGCTTGGATAACGGTTACTTTCCTAACACCTCCGACAGATCGAGTGCATCTTACCAAATTTTATAATAAAATCAAGCCCGATGGCGTTTGGGGTACGTATAAAGCTATGTCCAATCAACCCAGTCGAAAATCACAACTTGGTAATTTGTTTATGTGCTGGCTCAGTGCGATTGTGATGACTTATTCAATTCTATTTTTGATGGGTAAACTGATTTTTATGGAGTGGCAGGCAAGTATGATGTTGGCAGGTCTGGCTCTCGTAAGTTTCTTTGTACTGAATTTCTTTTTGCGTCGAACTCGTATTTTGTCGGATTAGGAATTGGTAGATTAGGGAATTAGGCTCTACACCAACCCTTTGAATCACGATTTTTTTTAGGATTTTTGGGATTGCACAGATTTTTTTGAACGACTCAAACGACTTAAACCACAAAAACTACAAAAACCACATAAACCAAAACATGAAATACGTTGTTCTATTATTTTTCTTCACCATTTCGGTTTTTGCACAAACGACCTATATCCCTACAGACAATGAATGGGCCTATCACTATCTGGATCGTTTAGAACTAAAAAAGGGGGAATTATTTAGCAACATTCATACTTCTGCCAAACCTTATTCTCGAAAAATAGTCGCTACAACAACTGAAAAACTCGACAGCACTGTTGAACGTTTTCACGCAATTGATCGGGTCGGAAATTTCTATTTGTTTCGAGACAATAATGAGTGGATTGAAAGAGGAAAATCAAAATATGACAAACCTTTATTGAAGTATTTTTATGCGTATAAATCCGATTTTGTTTTTATTGACAAACCAGATTTTACTTTAAAAATCAATCCCGTTTTGCATTTTGAGGTAATGAAGGAATTGGACGATGATGCTACATTATTTCAAAATACAAGAGGCATCGAAATTCGGGGAAAAGTCAGCAACCAATTGGGTTTTTATACGTTTGTTACTGAAAATCAAGCACGTTGGAGTTCGTATGTTCGAGACTATATTTACAAGCCCTATCTTGCCATTCCCAACGAAAACCGCTTTGGTTCTTTTAAAGGGCCTTCTGGCGTAGATTACTTTTCGGCAAGAGGCTATATCACCTTTGAACCCATCAAACACATTCAAGCCCAATTTGGTCATGACCGACATTTTATTGGCAATGGAGAACGCTCTTTATTGCTTTCTGATTTTGCAGGCAATTACTTTTTTCTTCGCTTCAATACGCAAGTCTGGAAGTTACATTATACCAATATTTTTATGGAATTGGTCGCTCCCTTTAGAAGTTCTGTCGGTAATGTTTTTGGATTTGCAGATGGACTTCGACAAAAAAAATATGCTGCCATCCATCATCTGAGTTTCAATGCCAGCAAAAAACTCAATATTGGGATTTTTGAATCCGTCATTTTTAACCGTTCTAATGGCATCGAACTCAATTATTTGAATCCTGTGATTTTTTATCGTGCCGTTGAGACACAATTGGGCAGCCCTGACAACGTATTGTTAGGCGCAGATTTTAAGTGGAATTTTGCTAAAACAATGGGACTTTATGGGCAAGTTGCCATAGACGAGTGGAATTTTTCTTCCATCTTAGAACAAGAAGGCGATTGGCGCAACAAACAAGGTTTTCAATTGGGACTCAAAACCATTGACTTATTTACGGTGTCTGGTTTAGATGTGCAATTAGAATACAACCAAGTCGCCCCTTATACTTACGCACATTTTGATACCATCCAAAATTATAGCCATTACAATCAACCTTTGGCCCATCCATTGGGCGCAAACTTTCGGGAAGGCATTGCCATTGTACGCTACCAAACCAGGAATAAAATCAATGCAGCACTGAAAACGGCATATATGCTCTATGGCACAGACAATGACACCATCAATTGGGGCGGTAATATCTTCTTAGATTACAGTACAAGGGAACAAGACAAAGGCAACAAAATAGGGCAAGGTGTTGAAAACCAAGTATTTACGAGCCAATTAGTGGTTTCCTACCAGTGGCGACACAACATTTTTGTAGACCTTCAGTACATTTTTAGAAGCCATAGAGTTCCCACACAGGACATCAATGACCAGTTACATATGGGTGGCATAGGAATTCGTATGAATATAGGAAGAAAAGACTTTTTATTCTGAACGAAGCGTTATTAAAAATTCACGGATTCTTTTGAGTCGATCCACAATTTCCAATGTTTGCAAAGGCGGCTTCTTTTTTTGCGACAACTGCCGATTCACACCATCCAACCGATAACCTTGTTCGATGTAATGTTGAATCAACCGAATATTGTCAATATCTTCTTTCGTATAGGCACGATTGCCATGGCGATTTTTGCGAGGTTTTAAGGCATCTATTTCTGTTTCCCAATGGCGAAGTTGAGAAGGCTTCATGCTTAGCATGTCAGAAACCTCCCCTATCGTATAATAGAGTTTTTCAATTGTTTTCATAGACATAGTTGTTATTTCTTAGTTTTTCCTAGTTAGTATTGGAACGGTAGCAAATCTTAGCTTCAGAAGAAACCAGTCCCCTAATTTCCTACTATAACAATACACAAATTCCACAGCGAAGCGGTCTAATCAAACGACTGACTCGCCGTAGCCGAAAGCTCAATCATTCGCTCATATTCCTTGGGCGAAAGGTCATTGTAGTAGTAATAAACAGGATTCACCCTTTTCTCAACTAATTTTCCCTTTGTCATCTCCGTCTTAATTACTTCATAATGCAAATGCGGTGCCGTTGACGTTCCTGTACTTCCAACCAAACCAATTATATCCCCTCGATTCACAACCTGTCCTTTCTTGACATTGATTTCGCTCAAATGCGCATACAGCGTCTTCATTCCAAATCCATGGTCAATTTTCACATTGTATCCATAGCCTTTTTGCAGTTTTTGAATACGCTCAATCTTTCCTTTTCCAGTAGCATACACATCTGTACCTGTTGGTGCCGTAAAATCCATTCCCCAATGCATCTTTTTCGTCTTATAAATCGGGTGAATTCGCATCCCAAAACCAGAAGCAACCCGCCCCAATTCCTTATTAGAAATTGGCTGAATTGCAGGACGAGAAGCATTATATTCCTCTCGGTTTTCTAGCAATTCCACGATATTATCATACGACTTCGACTGCACATAAATTTTACGTTGAATTTCGTCCAATTGTTTTTGAGTACCCACCATCAAGTCCGCATTTGACAAATTCGCCAAATCCTTGTACTTATCATTTCCACCCACACCAACCCTTCTCACACTTGAAGGTAAAGGCTCAGCCTCAAAAATAACCCGATAAATATTGTCATCACGATCTTGCAATTCCGACAATATCAGCTCATTACGATCATTTTGTTTCTGTATTCTTTCCACCACCAACGCAATTTCTTCCAACTCTCGCTTCTGGCGTTTCTCCGTAGGCGACTCAATATATTTGAAAGAAAAAACAACAATTACAAAAGCAAAAACCAATGCAGCACACAAAAATCCAAAAATTCGCAACAATTGATTATGCCATGACTTTTGGATTCTTTCATAACGAAGTGTTTGTGTATTATAAAAATACTTATCTTTTCTCATATTCCAATCAGTAGCTTATGGCTTCAAAAACATATTATTTATGTCATGCTATTTTAGGAGAGAACGGTCAATTCCTCCGTCGTCACACATGGTCCCGCTATCCGTTCTTATGGTGGCTAGCCTATCTCAAATGCCGAAGCCACCATACCACTACTATCGGGTCTATTATAAAACAGACAAAACCAAAAAGCAAGGTTCAAAAAAATTAAATGAACTCAAATAATTTCGGTCATTTGTTTATCGAGCGGAGTTGAGATAAGCGAAGTCAAAATCATATCATTCAAAAAACCTCAAATGGACTTAAACCAACTTAAATAACTTATATGGTTCAGAAATACCATAAAAAATGTAAATTTGCGTGCTTTTTTGCGAAATCAAAGCAGATACACACAACTAAAGCGCAAATATACATCTCAACTTTAATTTTGTAGGAACTTCCCACAAAAAATACAAAAGCTAACAGTAATATCTTAAAATTAAAAAAGTGTAGCAAGAAAAGAGGAAAAGTAGAGTTATACCTATTTCCTTACAAGAACACTGTTGAACGAAAAATTGGCCTTTTTTGTTCACATAGTTTAGTTCTTGGCGCACTGCTTTTCTTTACAAAAAAGCAATTATACCACAAATATAAAATTAAAAAAATATTATTTATAATTCTTTGATAATTATATACCACTATGACAGCTTCCGAAATACGCAAAGCCTTTCTTGATTTCTTTGAATCAAAAAATCATCAAATCGTTCCCTCTGCTCCTATTGTCGTTAACAACGACCCGACATTGATGTTTACCAATGCAGGTATGAACCAATTCAAAGACTACTTTTTAGGAAACAAAGAGGCAAAAAATACAAGAGTAACTGATACCCAAAAATGTCTTAGAGTATCAGGAAAACACAACGACCTCGAAGAAGTAGGCGTTGATACATATCACCACACCATGTTTGAGATGTTGGGAAACTGGTCGTTTGGTGACTACTTTAAAGAAGAAGCCATTAATTGGGCTTGGGAACTCTTAACAGAAGTTTACGAATTGCCAAAAGACAGATTATATGTCACCGTTTTTGAGGGCGATAAAAGTGAAAACTTAGACTTAGACACTGAAGCTCAAGCCATATGGTCAAAAAATATTGATCCAGTACGCATTTTAATGGGCAATAAAAAGGACAACTTCTGGGAAATGGGCGATACTGGTCCTTGTGGTCCTTGTTCTGAAATACACGTCGATTTGCGTAGTGATGCTGAAAGAAAAGCCATAGATGGCGCAACTTTAGTCAATCAAGACCATCCACAAGTCGTCGAAATCTGGAACTTAGTCTTTATCCAATACAACCGCAAAGCAGACAAAAGTTTAGAATTATTGCCAGCGAAACATGTGGATACAGGCATGGGCTTTGAAAGACTCTGTATGGCAATACAAATGAAACAATCCAACTACGAAACGGATGTTTTCACACCTTTAATTGATAAAATTTCAGAAATCACAGGCGTTCCCTATGGCAAAAGCGAACCCACCGACATTGCATTAAGAGTCATTGCCGATCACATTCGAGCAATCAGTTTTACCATTGCCGACGGTCAAATGCCCGATAGAAATGGCGCAGGTTATGTCATTCGTCGTATTTTGCGTAGAGGCGTCCGCTACGCTTTCAGCACACTTGACTACAAAGAACCACTACTCAATCAATTAGTTCCTACTCTGGTTCACCAACTCAAAGACGTTTTCCCTGAAATAGAAAAAAATCAAGACTTTATTACAGAAGTGGTTTTAGAAGAAGAAAAAGCATTCTTACGTACGTTGGCTTCTGGAATCAAACGATTCGAGCAAGTTAAAAGCAATAAAATTGACGGAAAAACAGCCTTTGAATTTCACGATACATATGGTTTTCCTCTGGACTTAACCATGTTGATGGCAAGAGAACAAGGCATTACTGTTGATGAAGCAGGCTTTAAGCAGGAAATGGAAAACCAAAAGAAAAGAGGAGAACAAGATGCTGTAAAAACAATGGGCGATTGGACAGAGGTACATGCTGGAAATAGCGAATTTGTTGGCTATGATGTTTTAGAAACACAAACCAAAATCCTAAAATACCGTAAAGTCAATATCAAGAAGAAAGATTTATGCCAAATCGTTTTGGAAAAAAATCCTTTTTATGGGGAAAGTGGTGGTCAAGTTGGTGATACAGGTTTATTAACCGTCGGAGAAGAAAAAATTCCCGTTATTGATACACAGAAAGAAAACGACTTAATTATCTTGATAACCAAGAAGTTACCCTCTATTACTTCAAGCGAAATAACCGCTCAAGTCAATAACAACCGTCGTAAAGACATCGCTTCTAACCATACCGCAACACACTTAATTCATGAGTCTTTGCGTAGGGTTTTAGGTACGCATGTTGCACAAAAAGGCTCGTTGGTCAGTCCCGATTATTTGCGTTTTGATTTTTCTCACTTTGCAAAAGTAGAGGACGAAAAATTAGCCGAGATTGAGAAGATGGTCAATGATAAGATACGAGAAAACATTCCTTTGGAAGAAGAACGCTATATGCCTTATGATGAAGCCATTAATTTAGGGGTTACGGCTTTATTTGGGGAAAAATATGGCGACAAAGTACGGGTTATTACCTTCGATAAAGATTATTCGAGAGAGCTTTGTGGGGGTACACACGTACAAGCAACAGGAGAAATTGGCTTTTGTAAAATTACGACAGAAACATCTTTATCAACAGGTGTACGCCGTTTGGTCGCTTTAACAGGACCAAAAGCATTTGATTGGTTGACAGAGGAATTGAATACACTCGAACAAGTAAGAGGTATTTTCAAGAACCCAACACAAATCGTCAAAACGGTACAAAGCTTAACGGACGAAAATGCTACTTTAAAAAGTGAATTAGAAAAAGTCCAACAGAAACAAGCCAATATCACTAAAGATGCGCTCAAAGACAGTGCAACAGAAGTTAATGGTGTTCAATTCATTTCGGGTATCGTAGAAGCAGGCAATGCCGATATAGTGAAGCAAATCGCCTTCGCTCTTCAACGTGAAGTACCGAATGTTTTGGCTGTTTTAGGGGCAAACATTAAAGGAAAAGCACATTTAACGGTAATGATGGACAAAAACTTGGTCTCTACCAAAAGTTTAGATGCTCGTAAAATGATTAAGGCGGTTTCTAAACACATTCAAGGTGGTGGCGGTGGTCAGGATTTCTATACGACGGCTGGTGGTAAAAATCCTGATGGCTTGCAAGCAGCTTTGGACGAAGCGAAGGGGTTGGTTTAAGTGGTTTTTAGTTCTTGGTTCTTGGTTCTTTGTAATTAAGGAGAATAAGTAATAAACAAATCTTCTATCTTGAAAAAACAATTATATATTATTGCAGGGTGTAATGGAGCAGGAAAAACAACTGCTTAATACACTATTTTACCTGAATTATTAAATTGTAAAGAATTTGTAAATGCTGATGAAATTGCAAGAGGGTTATCCCCTTTTCAACCAGAAAGCGCTAGTATACAAGCAGGTCGTTTAATGTTAACTCGAATCAAACTGTTCTTATCAAAGAATATAAATTTTGCGATTGAAACAACACTAGCCACAAAAAGTTATGTCAATCTTGTAAAACAAGCCCAAGCTAAAAATTATGAAGTGACGCTTCTCTTTTTTTGGCTTAATTCTCAAGAACTTGCAATTAAAAGAGTTCAAACAAGAGTTGCAGAGGGTGGACACAACATTCCTGAAGACGTAATTATAAGGCGATATACGAATGGTTTGAACAATTTCTTCAATTTATACAAATCTGTTGTTAATAATTGGATGCTCATAGATAATTCAGGGGAATCTTATGAAGTTATTGCAAGAGGTTTAGATAATAAAGAAGATATTTTAAATAATGATATTTGGAAAACTTTAAAAAATAACTATGAAAACAACACCTGAAACAACGATGGATAAACATCGAAAGATTGTTCGAGGCTTGGAAATGGCTTATGAAAAATTGGTGAAATTTAAAAGAAAGAATAATTCTCCTTTAATTGTATCTGAAAATGGTAAAGTTATTGAATTAGACCCTTTTAAAGCTCCTGACAAAGTTGTTTATAAGGGGCTTTAAACTTTAATAAGAGATTCTGACCATCAAAAATAGCCCTGATAGCAGTGGTATGGCTTTTTAGTTTATGTAGTCTATAGTTTCTGTGGTTTATGTAGTTGTTATTTTATTTAAAACTACATAAACGACTTAAACCACATAAACTAAAGTAGCCATAAGAACGGATAGCAGGACTTAGCGTCACGACGAAGCAAATGCCTTTCGCTCCTAAAAATTAAAATTAATCATACAATGCTAAGTTGTTCACGATTCACCTTAGAATTTAAAAATTATGATGTAGAATTTAACTCAAAGAGTTGCCATTTTTGCTCCTAAAAAAGCTTAAAAACTGGTGGTTCGGTTAAATTCGTGTTAAAACAAGAACATCTTAGATGCGTATACGTGTTATATTGTTATAAAAATATGGATATTTACGATAAATATGAAGTGGTTATTGGATTGGAGGTGCATGTGCAACTTCTGACGGCAAGCAAATTGTTTGCGGTGGATAGTGCGGCTTTTGGGGCTGCACCCAATCATCATATAAGCTTTATTACTTTGGGACATCCTGGTACTTTGCCACATCTCAACAAAAAAGCGGTGGAATTTGCCGTGAAAATGGGATTGGCACTCAATTGTCCGATTCAGTCTTACAATTATTTTGATAGAAAGAATTATTTTTACCCCGATTTACCAAAAGGGTATCAAATATCTCAAGACAAGCGACCTATTTGTGGGCGTGGATTTTTGGAGATTCAGGGCAAAGATGAAGTGAAAAAGCAAATTCGCATCCATCATATTCATATGGAAGAAGATGCGGGAAAAAGTGTGCATGACCAAGATGATCGGTATTCTATGATTGATTTGAATCGGGCGGGTGTTCCGCTTGTAGAAATCGTGACAGAACCCGATATGCGTTCTGGTGAAGATGCTTCTTTGTTTTTGAATGGCATTCGACAGCTTATTGAGTATCTCGAAATTAGCGATGGTAATATGGAGGAAGGTTCTTTGCGCTGTGATTGCAATGTTTCTGTTCGCTTAAAAGGAACGGAAGCCTATAACAATCGGGCGGAAATCAAGAATATGAATTCTTTGCGATTTGTGCGAAAAGCCATTGACTATGAATTTAAGCGACAGGTAGATTTGATGGAAAAGGGCGAGCCTATTGTCCAGGAAACGAGGGGTTTTGATGCACAAAAAGGCATTACCTTGTCACAACGTCAAAAAGAGATGGCGCATGATTATCGTTATTTTCCAGAGCCAGACTTAGCTCCGCTTCATTTGAGCGACGAATATATTGAGCAGATTAAACAAGAAATGCCTGCTTTACCCAACGAATTGCTTCAAAAATTCGTTGAAAAACATGGGCTTTCTAACTATGATGCCACTATTTTGACGGAAACTAAAGAAATGGCGATGTACTTTGAGGACGTTTTAGAAAAATATGGCGCACCTCAACCAAATACCGCCAAAACCGTCGCTAACTTTATGATCAATACGGTCAAATCTTATTTGAATGACCAAAATATAGCCATACGAGATTTTGGTATTTTGCCAAAAAGTTTGGCAGAATTGATTCGTCTATTTGTAGAGGGAAAAGTAACTTTGCAAGCAGCAAAAAAGAAATTGTTCCCTGCATTGGTGCAAAATCCCGATATAAGTGCTGAACCTTTAGCCAAGTCATTAAATTTAATTGTCGAAAAAGATGATAACTTTGCTTTGGAAGTCATCACTAATGTCCTTTCTCAACACCCCAATGAAGTAAAAGCCTATCAAAATGGCAAGAAAAACCTTTTGGGGATGTTTATGGGACAGGTCATGCGAGCATCTAAAGGAAAAATTGACCCTAAAGTCACCAAGCAGCTTTTGATGGAAAAATTAGGTACATCCAAGTAAAATTTAAAACTGAAAAAAATATACAAAGTATGAATATCTTAAAATACAAAATATGGTCACTTGCACTATGTTTCGCTTTTATAGGCTTCTATAGCTGTGGCGATGGTGCAACAGCAGCAGAAGGTGGAAGTAAAAGTGGTGATTCATCTAAAGGTGCTTCATCTAATAGTTATCAAATCAGTGGAGTCACACAAAACTACCCGATTGGTACGAAAGTTTTATTACAAAATGTGCGAGGCAAAAGTGCGACAACGATTGATACAGCCTCTATTAAAGCTGATGGGACTTTTTTAATGGAGGGAAACGTGCAAGAAAAAGATTTTGCTCGCCTTTTGATTGGTAGAACACCTGCTTTCTTGATTCTTGATAATGAAAATATCAATATCACAATGGATCAAAAAAATCCAAGAGGCACTCTAATTAGTGGTTCCGATGAGCTAAATAGCCTTCAAGCTTTAACAACGAAGCTTCAAAGTGGCGCAGTCAATCCTACTTTTATTTCTAATTTTGTCGATACTGTTAAAAGTCCTTTGGTGGCCTATATTGCCATGAGCAATGTACAGTTTGAAAAGGGTGTCGAGGTGTATGAGAAAGTAGCAAAACGTTTTGAAAACGAAATGCCAGGTTCAGGAATTACAACGGATCTCAGAACTTTTATTACCCAAAATAAGACGCAAGCAGAAGCCAAAAGAAAGGCTGCTGCAAAAACGGCAACAGGGTCTATGGCTGCGGATATTAGCCTTCCCAATCCAGATGGAAAAACCATGTCGCTCTCTGATTTGAAAGGAAAGGTGGTCTTATTGGATTTTTGGGCATCTTGGTGCGGCCCTTGTCGCAAGGAAAACCCAACAGTTGTGAGAAACTATAAAAAATACAAAGACAAAGGTTTTGAGGTATTTAGCGTGTCTTTGGATAGCCGTACAGAACGTTGGCAAAAAGCCATTGAGCAAGATGGTTTGATTTGGCCATATCACGTAAGCGACCTTAAAAAATGGGGTTCTGCCCCTGCTGCTGCCTATGGCGTTCGATCCATTCCTGCCACTTTCTTAATTGACCGAGATGGCAAAATTATTGGAAAAAACCTACGTGGTCCAAGATTAGAAGCAAAGTTAGCAGAGCTTTTTGGAGCAGCTTAGTCATGAAATCCTAAATCTTAATTTCTAAATTCTATTTTTTTGGAGAGAACGGTGGATTGCTTCGTCGTAACACACGGTCCCGCTGTCCGCTACTATGGCAAGTAATCCCGTATCTATTAAGGTTAAGTAACTACAAAAACTACTTAAACCACAAAAACTACTTAAACTACTTGCCATAACGCTACCATCGGGTCTATTTTGGATGGTACGAACCTAAAAAACATATAAAAAAGCGTCATGACTTTGGTTTATGACGCTTTTTTTATAATTTTTGGGGCTTATAGCGCAATTTGGCAAAATTTTCGCAGTATAAAGTAAGTATATCGTAAATATTTAGTTTATTTTTACCCTTTGCGCCAAAGACCAAAGCCCACGTTATGGAGTTATCAGAATTGATTTTGTTTTTTATCATTGCGATTTTACTCGTTGCTGTTTTGCAAAAAGCAGCAAAATCGCTAGCTGTCATTGCTTTAATTACAGCAATTATTTCGTTTGTTTACTTATTCATTTCTGGCAATGCAAGCCATCTCACCAACCCTAATCTCGACATAGTTTTTAGAAACAACAACGTTTCACAGTTACACCAAAACTATTGTTGTCGGGGTTGTGTCAAAGAATACCGTCCTGTCTGTACTTGCATTATTGAGCCTATTTACCACGAAATGGTAGGAATTTACTCTCCGAAACAACTGTACGAAATAGAAAATAATGGCGAGCGAGGCATCAGTCCTGAAGTAAAACGAGTCTTAGATTTCAATCGTGACAAAATCAATCACTGTCTATCAGAAAAAAATACAACAAGGAAAAATATCATCAAACAATTTACAGACTTTTTGGAAAGACAGTATTAGAAAAGAGATGAGGAACTTAAATCACTTGTCACATTAATACATCCTCTTACATAATTTGTAGATATGTACAACCATTTCCTTGCTTCTTTCGTAGGAACATGTTACAATTCAACCTTTTCGAGTCATAATAAAACGCATGAGGGAAATAAAAATAGAAAGTTCAGTAATGGTCTATGAAGACTACTCAACTTTCAGTGAACAAGAAATCAAACTTTTTGAGAAAGCCATTGCTGCTTGTAAAACAGCTTATGCCCCCTACTCGCAATTTTATGTAGGAGCTTCTGTTTTGTTAGAGAATGGCGAAATCATTGTGGGCAACAACCAAGAAAATGCGGTGTATCCGTGTGGGTTGTGTGCAGAACGAGTCGCTTTGTTTAATGCAGCGACACACTACCCAGAAGTATCTCCAAAATTACTGGCGGTCACGATAGATTATGATCGAGTCGCATCGGAAGACATTGCTTTTCCATGTGGTAGTTGCCGTCAAGTAATCTCCGAATTTGAGTATCGCTTTAAAACGCCTATTACGTTGTATATGTTGGGCAAAGGACAGCAAGTATATAAGCTTTCTTCTGTGAAGCAGTTACTGCCTTTTACATTTACGCCTGACAACTTGAAGTGATTCCATCATGGACAAAAACCTACTCGCCCAATTAGATGCACTTGGCATCACTTATGATATTATGGAACATGAGGCTGTCGCTACGGTAGCACAAGCCGAAAAGTTTTGGAAGGAAATCAAGGGCATGCATTGTAAGAATCTTTTTTTGAGGGATAAGAAAGGGCGACAGCATTATCTGGTCGTTGCAGAAAAAGATAGCAAAGTCCCTATGGATAAATTAAATCTGTTTTTGGGGAACAATGAACGGCTGAGTTTTGCGTCTGAAAAGCGTATGATGAAATATCTACAACTTACGCCTGGTTCTGTCTCACCTTTTGGCATCATCAATGATGCAGAAAATCATGTTATTGTTTTGTTGGATAGCCGTTTGCAGGGTGCGGAGATTGTCAATTTTCATCCCAACATCAATACATCTACGCTTTCGATTGCTTTGCCCGATTTTGAGAAATTTTTAGATTGGTCGAAGAATCCTTATCAGTATATTGAGTTGTAAAATCAATAAATAATTATGGGTGCTTGGAGTTATGGAATTTTTGATGATGATACGGCTTATGATTTTGTTGATGAAATTAAAACTGATCCAATAGCTTTCTTTAAATCTTCTTTTGAATATGCCATACAAGTAGATTTCTTGGGTTTTGATGAGTCTCATGCAGTGACTGTATCTGCTGCTTATGTTGATCACCTACTCAATGGAACTACCTATAGAACTGACGGAGATTATGACGAGTATGGTGTCAATAATTTTAGAAAAATACATAAGAATTTAAATGTAGATGATTTAAGGATTTTGGCAATTAAGGCTTTGGAGAAAGTGGTTAGTAAAGATTCAGACCTTTATAATGTATGGCTACCACACGAAGAACTACACCTAAAATGGAAACAAACTTTATTGGATTTAATCGAAAGGTTGAGGTAAAACTATGCTCTTTGTAGAGGTTAAGACCATCCAAAATAGCCCTGATAGCAGTGGTTGGATGCTGCCGTTTCGGTTCAGATGTGGAAATGAAAGGCATTTTGGAAATGCCTTTCAATACGGTACAGTCCGTGAAAAAATGCAAGGCATCTTGGAGATGCCATCCATTAACGGATAGCAGGACTGAGCGTCACGACGAAGCACTTGACCGTTCGCTCCTATTAAAAAATCACATAAAAAAACCTAAAAAATCAATTATGACTCCTTAGGTTTTTGCTTAGTAATGATTAAGAAATAAGTCCGCCATCTTTTGCAAAGATATTTTTTGATAGACAAGGCAAAAAACGTAGGCATAGCAGGGCTATGACGAGGCTTTTTAACGCAGTATATCGGAAAATATCGACGCTAAAATGCGGGAGTTATTTTTTTATCATTGCT